>Ga0335085_10000473_pt1 | contig 113756 bp, 89 predicted proteins | sample Lox_Sample_45_FD_206712 | JGI IMG/M metagenome (GOLD analysis project Ga0335085, IMG submission 206712) | Soil microbial communities from Loxahatchee National Wildlife Refuge, Florida, United States - Lox_Sample_4.5 | ecosystem: Environmental > Terrestrial > Soil > Wetlands | place: USA...
TGATCAGCGAGGTGGCTGTCGAGCGCGACTTCAGCTGCGAGATAGCGCTCGACCTCGTCAGCAACACGAGCGGCCACTGTTTCGGCGGGCACGCCGCGGATTCCGAAGCCGCAAAATACGGTAGCAAAAGAGTCGAGGTAGACCGAGGTAGACGTGCAGCATGCTGCCCGCGCTCGGCGCGTTGACGCTGTCGATGCGGTAGGCCTCCTGCTGCAGGCCGAGTCTCCCTCGCAGAACGTCGATCTCACGTTGCGCGGTGTGCGAAGGCAAGCGGGAGATGAGCGCCCCCGGGGGCGCGATCGGGGAGGATCCGGTCAGAGGTCATGACACGTAGCTAAAACAGTGGTGGGTAGCTTGTCATCGTGATTTGTACTGAGTCTGGTTACCGTGAGGCGGGGGGAGGGCATGGCGCAGGGAAACTACGGATTTTCTGCCGATGCCATCGGGGCAGACTGGCCGTGTTGGAGGTATCAAGGCGATGACCTGGCGTCACATCATGTTCTCGGTTACCTCCCCCGGTGGTGTAGGGCCGTCGGAGATGGGCAAGGTTGTCCAGCTGGCCGCGGGACTCGACGCGGAGCTTGAGCTCTTCCACTGCATCTTTGATGCGGACGTCACTCGCCGTGGACGCTTCGGTACGCGTGGCGCCCAAGAAGACATCCATGAGTTTGTCGATCGTCGTCACGAGCAGCTCGAGCACACGGCCGAGCAACTCAGGGCGAGCGGCGTGCCCGTGCACACGAGCGTGCGGTGGGATTACCCGATTTACAAGGGCATCGTCCGACAGGTGCTGCGAGGGAAGCCAAGCCTCCTCGTGGCGCAATCTTCCCATAAGCCACACGCAGCGCGTCTGCTGTTCACGCAAACCGATTACAAGTTGATCGAGACATGTCCGTGCCCGGTCCTATTCATCAAGAATGAGCGCCCTTATTCGGATCCGGTCATTATCGCCGCGGTCGACCCTGGAAGACTGCACGGCAAGCCCGCCACGCTCGATGAGACGGTGCTCGACACCGCTGGCATGATCCGCGGTGCGCTTGGAGGAAGGCTGCAGGTGTTTCACGCGGGCGCGCCTTGGGACTACACCGTGCCCATGCAAGGTGAGCTGCGGGATCTGCCGGAGGCTGTGCAGGAGGAGGTGCACGACGCCTACTGGAGAAAGCTCGAGGGGCAGGTGTTGGCACTCGCGCGACGCCACGATATTCCCGAGAAGTGCGTGCAGGTCGTCGAGGGCGATCCGGCAGAGCTGCTTCCTCCCGTTGCCTCGGGTCAGTCCGCCCATATCGTGGTCCTGGGTGCGGTCGCCCGATCGCACATCGCGCGCGCACTGATCGGCCACACGGCCGAGCGGATTCTTGACGCGCTGGAGAGTGACGTATTGGTCGTGAAGCCGCCTGACTTTCAGACTCCGGTGAGACGCGAATCGACGCATCACGTCGAAAGGAGCGCAGCCTATCCTGGGCGCTACGTGCTGTGACGCGGCCCGCCCGTGGGGCGGCCCGTCAAAAGAATCTCTTGCGCAGCGGAGTCGTCGATGGTTGGATCTTGCATGCATCCGTTCCCATTACAGCCGGGCGATGCGCTGATCGTGGTGGACGTGCAGAACGACTTTCTGCCCGGTGGAGCGCTGGCGGTAGCGGCCGGGCAGCCTGCGAGAACGTCCGTCGGCTAGTTGTGATGTTTCAGAAGGGGGAACAACCTACGGGATGCTCCACAGCTAGTGAACACCCAGGTAAATTCGCTGATCAGCCGGGCGGCGCTAAGTACTTTCGCGAATGGCGCACTGCGGCCGAGTGTGATTGTTTTGGTAATTACTCGAGTGTGCGCATCTGACCACGTATTACAGTCTAGGAAATGCGGCCTGCAGGATTTTGCTTTCGTTGGGGGAAAGAATGCATCCTCGAGATGCGTAGGCAACAGTCAGTTTCGCTACTAGGGTAGAAACTATTTCGTCTCAACACTCAACACAAGAGTATTCGTCTCAACACTGAAGGGTGCTCTCATGACAAGCGATCGTGTTGCTGGTGCGTGGCACCAGATCAAGGGGAAGGTTAAGGAGCAATGGGGCAAGCTCACTGACGATGACCTGAAACAACTTGAAGGTCATGCCGAACAGCTTGCCGGAAAATTACAGGAACGCTACGGCCTCGCGCGCGAGGAAGCCGAGCGGCAGGTGAAGGAATTTCGCAGACGGATGAACTGGCAGTAGCGTGTTCGACCACGGGTGCGGGTCTTCGACTACCCACCCGCGACTTTGCGTCGGCGGCGCTTTGGGGGCCGCAGCGCTGGAGTTGTATCCCGCCGCCGGTGCAACCCAGGCGGGAAGCAATTGCTGAGGGTGCCGTAGCCGCGGAGTGCAATCGGGGGGCGTGGCTTATCCGGCTCACGTCGGCGGTACGGTCTCTGGAGCTGTCGCAGCACCTCGGTTCGGACGTCCGCGTCGGCTGGCGAAAAACAAAAGGGGCGAACACTGAATGCGCGTGCCGGCCTCGTGTATCAGGTCGGTTGTTCGGCAGGCGTCGGCGCGCGAGCGAGGCGGAGGTATACCGTGAACGAACCGGAATCGTCACCAAAAAAACCCAGCCGCGACGATGAAAAGAAACGCCAGGAGCAAAGCCGGCGTCAGTTACATTTCGGCATCAGCTACCTGATTACGAGTCTGGTCGTCTTGTGGGCGTTCCAGCAATTCGTCTTGACGCCTCTGGCCAGGACCACAGAAATTCCTTACAGCGAGTTCAAGAAACAACTGGCTGCTGCTCAAATCGTCAAGGTAAATATCGGCGCCAGGGGCATCGTTGGCGAGATGAAGAATCCCAAACCGAACGGAGCTTCTCCGGTCGTCCCGTTCAATACCGCACCTGCGCTTGCCGGTGACCCGAAGCTGATTGAAGAGTTGCAAAACGCAAATGTAACTTACGACTTCGAGCGCCCACCAAATCCCTTGGGCGGCATTTTGCTGAACCTTCTGCCGCTCGCGCTGCTCGGCGGTTTCTGGTACATGGCCTATCAGCGAGCCGGTGGGGCCGCCGGAGGGCTGGGCGGCATATTCGGGGTCGGCAAGAGCAAAGCGACCGAGGTCAAGCCCGAGGATGTCAGCGTCACATACAAAGATGTGGGCGGAGCCGATGAAGCCATTGTCGAACTCCAGGAGATCATTCAGTTTCTGAAGACGCCGGAGCAATTCGCTCAAATCGGCGGGCATATTCCCAAGGGCGTGTTGATCGTCGGACCCCCGGGTACCGGCAAGACGCTGCTGGCGAAAGCAACGGCCGGGGAGGCACAGGTCGCGTTCTTCGAGACCAGTGGCTCCGAGTTCGTCGAGATGTTCGTTGGCGTGGGCGCCGCGCGCGTACGCGACCTGTTCGAGCAGGCGCGCAAGGCGGCTCCAGCGATCGTTTTCATTGACGAGATTGATGCGATTGGTCAGAGCCGGGGCGGCGTGATGCGCCTGGGCGGCAACGACGAGCGTGAGCAGACTCTCAACCAGTTGCTGGCCGAAATTGACGGCTTCAAGACCGACACCAGCGCCCCGGTGATCATCATGGCTGCCACCAACCGCCCGGAGGTGCTCGATCCGGCACTTCTGCGCGCGGGCCGCTTTGATCGCCAAATCGCCATCGGCAATCCGGATCTCATTGGCCGCACGCAAATCCTGCGAATTCACAGCAGGAAGGTGACACTGGCGGCAGACTTTGACTTCGAGCGCGCCGCCCGGATGACAGCGGGCTTCAGCGGCGCTGATCTCGCGAATGCCATGAATGAGGCGGCGTTACTCACGGCCCGGCGCAAGGCCGCGGCCGTCACGTTGAATGATTTCGAGGCTGCGATCGAAAGAGTGATTGCAGGTTCGGAGAAGAAGAGTCGGGTGATGAACGAACAGGAACGAACTACGGTTGCCTACCACGAGTCGGGGCACGCGCTGGTGGCTGAACTGGTGCCTCATGGTGAGCCGGTGGGCAAGATCAGCATCGTTCCACACAGCCGGGGCGCCTTGGGCTACACCATGCAGATGCCGACCGAAGACCGCTATCTGTTATCGATCGACGAGCTGAAGGACAGGATTGCCGTTATGTTGGGTGGGCGTGCCGCCGAGATCGTACAGTTCGCGACCATCAGCACCGGGGCCAGTGACGACATCATGCGGGCAACTGAGCTGGCGCGCCGCATGGTTACGGAATTTGGTATGAGCGAAAAGCTCGGCTCGGTGCGCTACGCGGGTCAGCAGCTCCAATATCTGGGGGGGTCGGTGGAGGACAACAGCCAGATCAGTCCAGAGACTCGTCAAGTGATCGATGCGGAAATCCAGCGTCTCGTGACTGAACAGTACGAGCGTGCTCAGGTACTGCTGAAGAGCCGGCGCGCAGCCCTAAAGACATTGGCGCAGCAACTGCTGAAGGAGGAGACGGTGAGCGGTAGTAGCGTGAAAGCGGCACTGGAACAGGCCCCGAATCCGGGATCGCCTGGTGATGGCGAGATCGTTGTCCGCGCCGCCTCCGCCGCCGGCCCATAACGAGAGGACGTTGGTCCGCACACGCACGCCGCGCATGCGCCGCCGTGGACACCAGCACTGAAGCGCCGGTAACCGGCGGGCTCACTTCCCAGACCGCTGCCGAGCGGCTTGCGCAGTATGGTCGCAACGATCCGGCACCCCGCAAACGTCGGTCAGCGGTAATCGCTTTCCTGCGTCTGTTTCTCAATCCACTTGTGCTGGTATTGCTGATCGCGGCCACCGCCTCGGCGGCCCTCGGTGAAGCAACCGATGCAGGCATCATTTTTGCGATTGTCATCCTCAGCAACACGCTCGACTTTGCGCAGACACGCCGTTCGCAGAAGGCCGTGGAGCAGCTGCAAGCGCAAGTGGCTCCCATGGCCAGCGTGCTACGCGACGGGCACTGGGTCGAAATTCCCTGCGCCGAGGTGGTTCCGGGCGATGTCGTGCAGCTGTCGGCGGGCGACATGGTTCCCGCGGACGCGCGACTGTTGGAATCACGGGATCTGTATGTTCAGCAGGCGGCATTGACAGGCGAATCGCTGCCGGCGGAGAAGCAGGCGCGCGGCGAGGCCGTGTCAACCAATCCCGATGCCGAGAACATGGTGTTTCTCGGCACCTCCGTTGTGAGCGGTACGGCCCGGGCGGTCATCGTCACGACGGGTACCGCGACGGCGTTCGGGGACATCGCCGCACGACTTGCGGCGCCCCCGGAGCCCACGGCGTTCGAGCATGGACTGAAAGACTTCAGTTTGTTTCTGACCCGCACCGTCTTCTTTCTGGTGCTCTTCCTGGTCGTGGTCGGGCTAGTCAAGCACCGCGATCCCTTTCAGTCGTTGCTGTTTGCCGTGGCGCTGGCCGTCGGGCTGACCCCCGAGTTCCTGCCGATGATCGTCTCGGTCACGCTCGCGAACGGGGCGCGGGCCATGGCACGCAAGAAGGTGATCGTCAAGCACCTGGCCGCGATCCAGAACTTCGGCAGCATCGATGTGCTCTGTAGCGACAAGACGGGCACGATCACCAGCGGTCATATGGACCTCGATCGGTGTCTCGACTCCTGGGGAGAAACCTCCGCTCGGGTGCTGACCCTGGCGAGGCTCAACAGCGAGAACCAGACTGGGATCCGCAGCCCGCTCGATGAGGCGGTTCTTCGCACGCCGCAGACGGACGCCGAGAGCGGTTATGAGAAGCGCGATGAGATTCCCTACGACTTCGAGCGTCGTCGTCTCTCCGTCGTGCTCGAGCACGAGGCGCGCCGGTTGCTGATCACCAAGGGGGCGCCGGAGGGGGTGCTCGAGCGCACCGTGGCGGTGGAGCGTGGAGGGCAGGTCATGCCGCTCGATGCTGAGCTGCGGGCACGCTCCCAGGGGACCTACCAAGAATTGAGCCGCAAGGGGCTGCGGGTATTGGCCGTGGCGTACACGGTGGTCGAGGCCCGCGCCAACTACTCCGCCGCCGATGAGCGCAATCTCATCCTCGCTGGCTTCGTCACCTTTGCCGACAAGCCACTGCCGGACGCGGCCGCGGCGCTCGCCGCATTACGCGAGGCCGGCGTCCACGTGAAGATCATCACGGGTGACAGTGATCTCGTGACCTGGCAGGTGTGCACCCAGGTGGGGTTGGATCCGGGCAAGATCGTGCTCGGCGAGGAGATCGAGAAGATGACCGATCCCGCGCTGCAGGCGGTCGCGGAGGAAGCCACGGTGTTCGCGCGCACATCACCCGCGCAGAAGAACCGTATATTGCTGGCGCTCAAGCATCGAGGTCACGTGGTCGGCTTCATGGGCGACGGAATCAACGACGCGCCGTCTCTTCATGCGGCGGACGTCGGCATCTCGGTAGCCTCGGCGGTGGATGTGGCGCGCGAGGCTGCGGACATCATCCTGGTCGAGCCGGGTCTCGAGGTGCTGACGAGCGGCATCCTCGAGGGACGCAAAGCCTTCGGCAACGTCATGAAGTACCTGCTCATGGGGACCAGCTCGAACTTCGGCAATATGTTCAGCATGGCTGGTGCCTCGACCTTCCTGCCATTCCTGCCGATGCTGCCGACGCAGATCCTGTTGAACAACTTTCTCTACGACGTCTCGCAGATCACCATTCCGACCGATAACGTCGATGCGGGCCTCCTCCGGAAGCCGCGCCAGTGGGACATCGGTCTGATCCGCAAGTTCATGCTCTACATCGGTCCCATCAGCTCCATCTTCGACTTCCTCACGTTCTACGTGCTGCTGCATTTCTTCAACGCCAGTGAGCCCTTCTTTCATACCGGTTGGTTCGTCGAGTCGTTAGCTACGCAAACGCTGGTGATCTATGTCATCCGCACGATGGGCAATCCCTTTGAGAGTCGACCCAGCAGGCCGCTGCTCATCACTACCGTGCTCGTCGTGGGTGTCGGTGCGCTGCTTCCCTTCAGCGGACTCGCCGAGCCGCTCGGATTTGTTCCGTTGAGCGGCGCTTTCTATCTCTTCGTGGGGGTGGCAACCCTCGTGTACCTGCTGCTCGTGCAGCTCGCCAAGAGGCTGCTGTGGCGAGAGGCCGAGAGTTCCCCGCCAGCGGTCGTGAGCCGCTGACGCCGAATTCCCTGAAGCCGGCCGAGCAGGCGTGGGCTTCGCACTGGGCTGTTCAGTGGCGAGGCATCCCCTCTCGCGCTCGCTAGATAGACAGGATCACCAGGCAGTTCGGAGATCTCCGGGCGCTGAGGCTTCGCTCAGGCTCTCGCCTTGGTCGCGGCTTCCTCGTAGGTACATCAACGAATTGACCATAACCTGACATATGGCGCACCGTAAGCGAAAAGCGCCGCGGAGCTGCCACGAGCAGCAAGAGTTCAGGCCCCTGAGTTCGAATATGCCCCACACAGAGGTTAGATCGAACGCATTCACAACTTAGGAGGGTTATGGCCATGTCACCGAGCAAATCCATTGCCGCATCCGTGGCGGCAGACTTAGAGGAGATTCACAGTTCCTGGGGCTGGTTCGTTGCCCTGGGGATCGCACTCATAGTGTTGGGTGTTGCCGGCATCATTTACGATGTCACGGCGACTCTCGCCACGGTGTTGGCGTTTGGCTGGCTGCTGATCGTGGGCGCGGTCGTGTCGCTCATCCAGGCGTTTCGGGTGCACAACTGGAGCGGGTTCTTCCTCTACCTGTTGAGCGCGTTACTGCGGGGCTTCACCGGCTATTTGCTGATCCGCTATCCGTTGACCGGAGAGATCAGCCTTACGCTGGTGCTCGCTTCGTTCTTCATCGTCGGCGGCGCGTTCCGGGCGATTGGCGCCGGTGCGCTGCAGTTCCCCCAGTGGGGCTGGGCTGCGGTCTCCGGGGTCGTCTCGGTGGCACTCGGCGTCATGCTGCTGATGCAGTTGCCCGCATCGAGCCTATGGTTCATCGGCTTCGCCATCGGTATCGAATTCATTTTTGACGGTGCGTCGTTCATTGCTCTCGGCACCGCCGTGCGCCAGGTCCCGGGAACTCGCGCTTTCGCCAAAACCTAGGGAGACGGTGCCGCTTGTCTACATCCACTACGAGGAGCGTGTCATGAGCACGAACATCGGTAAGAGCATGAGCAAGGATCTCGACCGCGTTCGCGCGGCCGCCCAAGAGCTGCACGGAGTACTCAGCGATGCCGCGGCCAGGAGCGGTGGCGCGATGAAGGCGGATCTCGAGGCCGCGGGGCAGAAGGCGAAAGCTGTCAGGGAGTCGCTCAAGGCCTCCCTTGCGGAACAGAACGAAGCCACGAAGAAGTACCTGAAGGCGGCGGTTGCGGACCTGGAAGCAGTACAGAAGCACGCCGCCGAGGCGCTTAAAGCCTCGGGCGACGCGTTCCAGAACTCGATCCGGCAGAGTCTCGCCGACGCCCGTGCGTCGGTGCAGAAAGTCAGCGAGGCGGTGGCGGCCAAGCGTTCGGCGGAGTCCAAGTCCCGCAAATAGGAGAGTGTCATGCGTAACTACATCGCCGTGATTTTTAACGACACCGGCCGGGCTTATAAGGGCCTGCATGCGCTGTGGGGGCTGGACGCCGACGGAGCGGTCACCGTGCACGGCACTACCGTGGTGCATCGCGATGAGTGGGGCCAGTTCCAGGTCGATACCAAGGAGACCGAGCCCGCTCTCGCGACCGCGGTCGGCGTAGGGGTGGGCGCGTTACTCGGCGCTCTTGCGGGACCAGCAGGGGCCGCGGTGGGCGCCGCGGGCGGAGCTGCGGCCGGGGCCGCCGGGGGTGGTGTGATTGGACTGGCGACGGATTTCGCGCGTGCCGACGTTCGCGATCAGGCGGCCGACGAGACCGCGTTCGTTCTTAAGGCGGGACAGTCGGCCGTGATCGCGGATGTATCCGAAGACTCGACCCTTGCGATCGATTCTCGGATGCGTGAACTCGGCGGAGTTGTGCGGCGGCGCTCCTGGAGCGCGCTTCGCGATGACGCCTGGTTCGACGAGTACATCCCGAGCAGCTATCTGTATCCCTACGAGTACGTCCCACCAGCCTGAGAGGATGGGGGGCTTGAGGAGAAATCTCATGAACAAGGTATTAACCATCGTATTCAATGACGAAAAATCGGCCTACGCGGGCGTCTCGGCCCTGCATGCGCTCGACGGCGAAGGCAGCATCGTGCTGAGCACCCTGGCGGTTATCAAGAAGAACACCGACGGCACGGTGTCGCAGCAGAGCGTTGACGATGATTTCCCGCCTCCCTCGGGGACCCTGGTGGGAACGGCGCTTGGCAGTCTGATCGGGCTCCTGGGCGGACCTGTCGGCTGGGCAGTCGGGGCAGGCACGGGCGCATTGATCGGTGTCATCCGCGATGTGTACACCGCGGAAGTCGATAGCGACTTCATATCCGATGTCTCGACGGCCTTGACTCCGGGTAAGTATGCGGTGATCGCAGACGTGGACGAGGAGTGGGTCACGCCGGTGGACACGCGCATGGAGCCGATCGGCGGCGTGGTATTCCGCATGGTCAAGAGTGAAGCCGAGGAGGAGCGGCGCTCGCGCGAGGCGGCGGCCCGCCGTGCCGAGCTCGACCAGCTCAAGGCCGAGCATGCCAAGGCACGCAGCGACCGCAAGGCCAAACTGCAGGCTCAGATCGATCAGCTGCGGACAAGACTGTCCAAGAAGCTCGAGGAGGACCAGCAGCGCTCCAAGCAGGCTGTCGCGGCTATGCAGGCGAAGGTTCAGGCGCTGCAGAAGAAGGCGGAGCACGAGCAGGGTGATGCCAAGGCCGCCATCGAGGCGCGCATCGCGGGCCTGCGGGCTGAGTATCAGCGCCAGCAGCACGCATAGGTCGCAGCGAAGCGCTTCGGTCGATTCGCACAGTCCTGGGCTGTGGCCCGCCACTCGCGCGGCAAACGAGCGCGAGCGGCGGGCATTTCATGGCTTCGAGCGGTTAGCTCGCTTGGCTCATTCGCGCGGGCGGTGGGCTGGCGTTATTCCCCGCTGATACACTGACTGCGGTTCGTGCCAATGCCACGCAGGCTGTTTGGCGCGGTGGCGCCGGCTTATCTCATTGCCCTCGGAGAGCGAGACAACCCATGATTCCACTGAGGGATGAATCGCGACGGCCGGCAGCGTTTCCCATCGTCACCGCGCTCATCATCGCGATAAATGTGCTGGTTTTCGTTCTCGAGCTGACAGGTGGCGATGAGTTTGTGACCCGCTGGTCATTGGTCCCGGCCGACATTGTTGCGGGTCGTCACTGGATCACCATTCTCACGTCCATGTTCATGCACGCGAGCTGGTCGCATATCCTCGGCAACATGGTGTTCCTCTGGGCATTCGGCCCGGAGATCGAGGACACGATGAATCCGTGGCGCTACGCGGCGTTCTACCTCGCGGGCGGCGTGGTCGCGATGCTGGCACAAGTGGCAGCCGCTCCCGGCTCCACGGTTCCTTGTCTGGGGGCGAGCGGCGCGATCGCGGCCGTAATGGGTGCGTTTCTGATCACTTACCCGCGCGATAAAATTCGTACCCTCCTCGTGATTGGCTGGTTCATCCGGGTCACGTTCATCCCGGCTGCACTCCTGATCGGGTTTTGGTTCGTTGTCCAGCTGCTGAGCTTTGGCGCGGTCGCAAACGTGCAATCAGGGGGCGTGGCTTATCTGGCTCACATCGGCGGCATGATCTTCGGGGCCGTCACCGCTCGGCTATTCGAGGATCCACGGCGTCGTCTCGAGCGCAGCGGAGTTGTCTGAGTGAGTACAGGCGATGTCCGGACGCCTTCCCCTTTCCTTGAGAGTGAGCCGCGATGTTACGCCCCCCTGGCATCGCAGCGTCCGCTTCGGGGGTTTGCAACTCCTCAGTCGGCCGGCGCGACCGGCCAGCGCTCGAGCAGCGGGGCGAGCGGCTTGCCATCGAGCACCCGGCGCAGTGCCTGACCGAAGAGCGGGCCGATCGTGAGGACGGTCAGTCTTGCGGTTTCGCCCCCCGAGTGAGCCGTATGGGACAGCGGGCCGACGCTGTCGGTGACGACCACGCTCGCCAGCTGCGCCGCAGCCAGCACTGCCGTGAGCCCGGCGGGAAGCGGCACGTGAGTCACGGCCGCATGCACCGCCGCGGCGCCGGCACGCCGGCAGATCTCGGCGGCGCGCACCAGCGTGCCGCCCGAAGCGCACAGATCGTCGATGACGATCACGTCCCGACCCGAGACAGCGCCCACGAGCGACCCGCTCGAGACCACATCCAGCGACCGCCGCTTCTCGATGAACGACATCTCGACCTCGCGGCCGATCCGGTGCTGCAGGAGCTCGCGGAATAGCTGTGCCCGCTTGATGCCTCCCACGTCCGGTGACACGACCGTGAGCGGGGACGTGGTCAGGCGCCGCGCAAAATGATCGGCCATCATGGGCATGGCGCTCAGGTGATCTACGGGGATACGGAACGAGTTGTCGAGGGCTGCCGGGTTGTGCACGTCAAGTGCCATGAGCCGATCGAGACCTGCCGCCTCGAGGAGCTGCGCCACGTACCGCGTATTGACCGGATCGCGCAGCTGCGTGCGACGCTCTTTGCGCGCGAAGGCCAGATAGGGCACGAGCGCGATCCGGCGCAGCGCCCCGGCGTCCTTGAGGCCCGACAGCAGGAACAGGAGCCGCACCAGCCGTTCGGTAGTCGGTACCACCGGGTCGCCGGCGAGCGACTCGACCACGAACGCCGCGCGGTCGCGTACCGACTCGAGCGGCCGGAGTTTGAACTCGCCGCTCTCGAAGCGGCGCTCCTCCAGAGGCGCCAGGGTGAGCCCGGCGCTCTTGGCGATGCTCAGGGCCAGCTCCTGAGACTCGCTCAGGGCGAAGAGCCGAGGTTCGGGGATCTCACGCATGTGACCTCACGGCTGGGCCGAGCGTGTGAGATCGGCTCGCACGGCGGCCGGGCAATGCCTGCGTGCGACGGCCACGGCCTGCAGCGCGCGCGCCCGCCAGGGTGCCGGATCGCGATACTGCTGCGGATCGTCGAGGTGCCAGATGGCCAGCTTGGCGTGGGTCGCGGCGCGCAGCGCCATGTAGAACTCGAACAGCCGGTTGCTGCAGGGGTCTCTCGACAGGCGGCGGTAGTGGTCCCGCAGATAGGCGGCGGCCCAGGGCACCTCGAGGCGGTCGCAGTCGAGCGCCAGCATGGCGATCTCCTCGGCCGTGTCGAGCATGCGCAGGTCCGCGTATACCTCCATTGCGTCGATGACCTGCACGGGAGGTCCGAGCCACACGTGCTCCGCCCGCAGGTCTCCGTGCACCTCGGCGATGCGCTGCGCGGTGGCACGCTCGGCGAGCTCGAGCCGTAGAGCCTCGAAGGCGCGGCGCAGCTCGCGCGCCAGCGGTTCGATCCGCTCGCCCGGCAGCCCGAGCTCGGGCCGCTGCAGTGCAGTCAAGGCCTCGTCGATTCGCGCCCTGATGCGCCCGAGGTAGGTCTCCGGCGCGAAGGGCAGCGGATCGCGCGACTGGTAGAAATCGACCAGAAAGGCGAGCACGGCGTCCAGATCGCTGGCGTTGAGCGTACCCGCGGTGAGCACCGAGTCGAGCATCCGCCGCTCGTCCAGGCGTCGCATCACCAGCAGCCAGTCGACGGCACGCCCCTCGCCCCCGATCCTGAAACCGGTCGGTGTCTCGATGAGCGGCTCGACGGCCAGATAGGTGGGAGCTGACAGCCGCCGGTTGAGCCGCAGCTCTTCGCGACAGGCGAGCTCGCGCGCTTCGATCGTGCGCCAGTCCGCGCCTCGCAGGTGCGAGGGCTTCTTCAGCTTGTAAGCGTGGCTTCCGGCGAGAAATACCCAGGCAAAATGCGTTTCGCGCCGCTCGACCCGCGGCGGGTGGTCTGGATAGGAGCCCGGATCGGAGAGAAAGGCAACCTTGGCCGCAGTCACGTCATCCCGCGACCCCGTCGACCGCGGATCGCGGACACCGGCTGCGACTGCCCTCATGAAACCTCGCCATCGTGAGCCTCGCCCGGCCATGATAGATGGCGAGCCCGGAGTGCCGTACCCGCAGTTGTACGTAGTACCGGCCCACCGGGGCCGTGTCAGCATCCAGCGGGCTTGGCTCGTTCCTGCGAGGCAATGAAGATCGAGTTCCATGGAGCCGACCGGGGTGTCACCGGTTCCTGCCACCTCATCGAGCGCGGGGGCACGAGAGTGCTGGTCGACTGTGGCTCGTGCCAGGGTGGGCGCGAGCTCGAACAAATGTCCGGGCGGCTGGCCTCATGAGAAGTCCCCCTCCAGACGCCCTGCTCACGGACTTCTATGAGCTGGCGATGGCGCAGGCGTATTTCGAGTCGGGGATGAACGACACGGCCGTCTTCGAGCTGTTCGTGCGCCGGCTGCCGAAGACACGGCAGTTCCTGGTCGCGGCCGGTCTCGAGCAGGCGGTCGATCACCTCGAGCGGCTGCGCTTCGAGGACGAGGACCTCGCGTACCTGGCGAGCCTCAAGAAGTTCTCCGCACCCTTCCTCGACTACCTGGGCACGGTGCGCTTCACGGGCGCCTTGCACGCGATGCCCGAGGGTACGCCGTTTTTCGCCGACGAGCCCGTGCTGCGGGTGACCGCGCCGCTGCTGGAGGCGCAGTTGTTCGAGAGCCGTCTGCTCAACATCGTGCATTTCCAGACCACCATCGCGAGCAAGGCGGCGCGCTGCGTGATCGCGGCCCGCGGCCGGCAGCTGGTCGATTTCGGCATGCGGCGCGCTCACGGGGCGGAAGCGGGGCTCCTTGCAGCGCGCGCGGCCTACCTCGCCGGCTTTGACGCGACCGCGACGGTAGCGGCTGGTCAGCGCTTCGGCATCCCGCTGTCGGGCACCATGGCGCATTCGTTCATCGAGGCGCACGACGGCGAAGCGGCCGCCTTCCGCGAGTTCGTCCGCAGCCGCGGCGAACCGACGACGCTCCTGGTCGACACCTACGACACCGAGCGCGCGCTGCGGCGGGTCATCAGCCTTGCAGCAGAGCTCAAGGCGAGCGCGCTAACGGCGGGAGGCATCCGTGCGGTACGCATCGACAGCGGCGATCTGGCGGCGCAGGCCCGCAGCGCCCGCGCGGCGCTCGATGCGCAAGGGTACCGCGACATTCAGATCGTCCTCAGCGGCGGTCTCGATGAGCATCAGATCGAGGAGCTGCTGGCGGGCGGCGTCCCCGTGGACGCCTTCGGCGTCGGCACGGCGCTCGATGTCTCATCCGACGCGCCGGCGCTCGACATGGCCTACAAGCTCCAGGAGTACGCCGGCCGGCCGCGGCGCAAGAGCTCGCCGGGCAAGGCGACCTGGCCTGGCGCCAAGCAGGTGTATCGCGAGAGGAGCAGCACGGGACAGTATCTGTGCGACCGGGTCGTGCGTCTCGGGGAGGGCGCCGCAGGTCAGCCGTTGCTGCACGAGGTGATGCGCAACGGTCGGCACAGCGCGCCGCCGCCGCCGCTCGGTCGCATCCGCGACTACTGTCACGCCGAGCTCGCGGGGCTGCCGCCGCCGCTGCGCGAGCTGGGTGAGCCACACAAGGGCTATCAGGTGTCGATCTCGGAGGCGTTGCGCTCGCTTGCGGAGAGCCTGGACTCGGCTCAATCGCACTCACGCTCGATGTCGTAGCAGTGCGCTGCCTCGACGGGCGAGGGCGCAGCCGCTGCGCCACCGGCGACCACCGCGCGGCGTGCGCCTTCGCGGAATACCGTGCAGCCTTTGAGCCCGAGCTCGTAGGCGCTCTGGAAGATCTCCATCACGCTTGCTGGCGGCAACGCGTGCGGCAGCATCATCGTCTTGGAGATGGCGCCGTCCACGTAGGGCTGCAAGGCGGCCTGCATGCGGAGCTGATCCTTGGGCGCGAGTGAGCGCCAGTCGCAGAACGCATCCGGTGGCGCACCGCCGTTTGTGCGGCGCGCCCGCCAGGCGGCATAGGCGTAATCGGTGAGGAGAAAGTCGCGCCGCCGGCCGTCGCTGTCGAGCACTTGCCTCGCCGTCTGGCGCCCGAAGATCGGCTCGATGCCGCTGCTGACATTGCCGGCGAGGAGGCTGATGCTGCCGGCCGGCGCAATCGCCAGCAGATGGCTGTTGCGGATTCCCCGACGGCGGATCGCCTCTCGCAGGCGCGCCGGCAATCTGCGGATGAAGGGCCGCTCGAGGTACTGCGGGGCCTCAAAGGCAGGAAACGCGCCGCGCTCGCCCGCAAGCTCGACCGAGGCCTCGTAGGCCGCATCGCGCAGCGTCCTCATGGCGTCTACGGCCGCCGTGCGTGCTGCCTCGCTGTCGTAGCGCAGGCCGAGCATGACGAGCGCATCGGCGAGCCCCGTTACCCCGAGGCCGATGCGCCGCGAGCGCTGCGCCTGCTCGCGCTGGCGCAGGAGCGGAAAGCGGCAGATCTCGATCACGTCATCGAGAAATCTGACTGCCAGTCGGGCGACCTCGCGGAGCGACGGCTGATCGAAGCGGGCGCGGGACGTGAAAGGCTCGAGCACGAACGCCGTCAGATTGAGCGAGCCGAGATTGCAGGCGCCGAAGGACGGCAGCGGCTCCTCGGCGCAGGGGTTGGTGGCGCTCAAGCTTTCGCAGTAGCCCAGGTTGTTCTCGGCATTGATGCGATCGACGAAGAGTACCCCGGGCTCGGCGCAGTCATAGGCACTGTCACAGAGGCGCGTCCAGAGCTCACGTGCGCGTATGACCCTGTGGACCCGGCACGGCACCGGCGCGGCGCTGCCGCTCCACATGCGCTCGAGCATGGTTGCCGGGTTCTCGCCCTGGGGATCCGGTTCGGGGAAAACCAGAGGCCACTCGGAAACGTTCTTCACAGCCTCCATGAAGGCATCGGTGATGAGCACGGAGAGATTGAAGCGCGGCAGTGCCTGCCGATCACGCTTGGCAGTGACGAACTCCTCGATATCCGGATGGTCACAGCGCAGGGTTGCCATCATGGCGCCGCGGCGCGCGCCGGTCGAAAGCACGGTCGCGCACATGGCATCCCATACGCGCATGAACGACACCGGGCCCGAAGCGATCGTGCCGCTGGTGCGAGCGGGTGCGCCCCGCGGTCGCAGCGTCGAGAAGTCATACCCGATGCCTCCTCCCTGCTGCATGGTGAGCGCCCCCTCCTTGAGCGCTTCGAAGATGCCCTCGACCGAGTCGTCGATGAGGCCCATGACGAAGCAGTTGCAGAGCGTCACCTGCCGCAGCGTGCCGGCACCGGCGAGGATCCGGCCTCCCGGCAGGAAGCGGAAGTTCTCGAGGATTCCGCTGAAGCGCTCGCGCCACACCTCGGGCTCGCGCTCGATCGCGGCGACGCTCACGGCGACCCGCCGCCAGGTGGCGTCGAGATCGGCTTCGGGAGGGCAAGCCTGATCATCCCGGTAGCGCGTCCGCCACATGAACTGCGGCAGCGTCTCTCGGGTCGCTGCAGATATGGATAGCTGCGTCATGCTGTGGAACGTGCCTGCTCTGGCAAGGGTGCCGCGCAGCGTCCGCCACGTCATCCGCAACACTACCTAACGCCGCCCCAGAACTCGCGACAGCGGTAGGCATTTTCCCGTATTCGCGGCCAGCGTCGTTTGCCGGAGTGTGTTCCCGGGTTGCGCTCATGAGCGTTCACAACGAAGAGGTTGCAGCGGCATTCGAGGAGATGGCGGACCTCCTCGCCATCCAGGGCGGCAACCCGTTCCGCATCCGCGCCTACCAATTCGCAGCGCAGGTGGTACGCGGCCTGCCACGCGAGCTCGCGGCGATGCAAGGTACCGAGGAGTACGACAAGCTCCCCGGCATAGGCGCAGATCTCGCCGGCAAGATCGGCGAGCTCGTCCGGACGGGCGAGCTGCGAGCGCTCATCCAGCTGCGGCGGCAGGTTCCCCCGGGCCTGCGCGAGCTGCTCGAGCTCCCGGGGCTGGGGCCGGTGCGTGTGCGGGCGTTGCGCAACGGACTGCGCATCCGTAATGCCGCCGACCTCAAGCGTGCGCTCGTCTCCGGGCGCCTCTCGCGGCTGCGCGGCTTCGGGCCGGCGCTCGAGGCGCGCCTCAAGACGGCCTTGGCCGGCGCGAGTGAACGGGCGCCGAAGCGACCGTTGCGGACGATCGCGGCGCAGTTTGCCGAGCCACTGCGCGCATATCTCAAGTCGGTGCCCGGCGTGAGCGAGGTCGAGATCGCCGGCAGTTACCGCCGCGGCCGCGACACGGTCGGCGATCTCGATGTCCTGATCGGTGCGCCCACGGCGGCCGCGACGCTCAAGGCGCTGCGAGTGTATCCGGATCTACGCACACTGACTGTGGCCGGAACTACCAAGGCGACCGGCGTGCTGCGTAACGGGATGCAGGTCGACATACGGGTGGTGGCACCGCAGAGCTTCGGCGCGGCGCTGCATTACTTCACCGGCAGCCGTGATCACAACATCCACGTCCGCCGTCGGGCACAGGAGCGCGGCTACAAGCTGAGCGAATACGGGTTGTTTCGCGGGCGCAGGCGTCTCGCCGGCGCCTCCGAAGAGCAGCTCTTCGAAGCACTGGGACTCGAGTGGATCGCGCCGGAGCTGCGCGAGGATCGCGGCGAGATCGAGGCAGCCGAACAGGGCGCTCTGCCGCAGCTCATCGAACGCGCCGACCTGCAGGGCGATCTGCACGTGCACACCGATGCCTCCGACGGCCGGAACACGCTCGCAGCGATGGTCGAGGCCGCCCGGCTGCGCCGGCTCCGCTATGTGGCGATCACGGATCATGCGCAGCACCTCGGCATCGTGCACGGCCTGGATGCCGGGCGCCTGGCGCGTCAGGCGGAGGCGATCGATGCGCTCAACGAGCGGCTCGACGACATCGTGGTGCTGAAGGGTGCAGAGGTGGACATTCTCGAGGACGGCCGGCTCGCGCTCCCCGATGCGGTGCTCGCGCGCCTCGATGTCGTAGTCATCGCCGTCCATAGTCACTTCGACAAGCCCGAGGCAGAGCAGACCGCACGCGTGCTGCGTGCGCTCGAGCGCCCCCACGTCGACATCCTGGCACACCCGAGCGGCCGGTTGCTCGGCGAGCGGGCGCCGTGTGCGCTCGACTACGCGCGCGTCATCGCCGCCGCGCGCGCGCGCCATTGTTGTCTGGAGGTGAACGGCCAGCCCAACCGTCTCGACCTCGACGATGTGCACGTCAAGGCGGCCCGCGACGCCGGGGTGCTGTTGAGCCTGGCGAGCGATGCTCACTCGGCGGAGCAGCTCGCCTATCTCGACTGCGCGGTGCTGCAGGCGCGGCGCGGCTGGGTACGCCGCCAGGACGTGCTCAACACACGGCCGCTCGCGGAGCTCCGCACGCTGCTCGAGGCGGCGCGCCGCTGAAGCGGGGGCGGTCAGGGCACGTTGCGCGCGAGTTCCTCGAGCCAGACATCGGCGCGCGCATCGCTCGGTGCGCGCCAATCGCCGCGCGGCGAGAGCGAGCCACCGGAGCCGACCTTCGGGGCATTGGGCTGGGCAGAACGCTTGAACTGGCTCGAGCCGAAGAAGCGCGTGAGGAAGACTGCCAGCCACCGCTTGATCGCCGTCCGATCGTATTCGTGACGGTCTGCCTCCGGGATCGATGGCGGCCACTCGCCCGCGGTGCCTCGCGACCAGGCGTGCTCCGCCAGGAACGCGACCTTGCTCGGGCGGAAGCCGTAGCGGCTGAGGTAATAGAGATTGAAGTCCTGCAGCTCGTAAGGGCCGACCACGCTCTCGGCCGATTGCAGGGTGCCCGCGGCGGCTGGCAGCAGTTCGGGGCTGATCGGAGTGGCGAGGATGTCTGCGAGCACCTCCGCGACGCCACCGTCGAACTGACCCCTGCGGGCGATCCAGTAGATGAGGTGCCGGACGAGAGTCTTCGGCACCGAGGCGTTCACGGCATAGTGCGACATCTGATCGCCGACTCCATAGGTAGTGTAGCCGAGCGCGAGTTCCGAGAGGTCGCTGGTGCCCACCACCAGGGCGCCGTAGAAGTTCGCGAGGCGGAACAGATGCGACGTGCGCTCGCCTGCCTGAACGTTCTCGAAGGTGGTGTCCGTCGACGACTCATCGCGGACGAACGGATGGCCTAGATCGTGCAGCATCTGCCTCGCCGACGGACGGATGTCGATCTCCTGCGAATTCACTCCGAGCGCGCCCATGAGCCGCAGCGCGTTCGTCCGGGTTCGCTCACCGGTGGCGAAGCCGGGCATGGTGAATCCCAGCACGTGCGCGCGCGGGAGCCCGAGGGTGTCAACTGCGCGGGTCGCGACCAGCAGCGCCTGCGTCGAATCGAGCCCGCCGGAGACCCCGACGACCAGCTTATCGATCCCACTGCCTTCCATGCGGCGGGTCAGTCCCTGCACCTGGATGCTGTAGACCTCGCGGCAGCGCTCGTCGAGGCTGGCAGCGTCGCTCGGCACATACGGGAAGCGCGCGATCTTCCTCTCGAGCGGCACCGCACCTTCCGGCAGCTCCAGGTCACAGTCGATGCGGCGCAGACGCGCGAGGCCCGCACGCTCGAGCTGCACGCAGTCGCCGAAGCTCGTGGTGCGCGTGCGCTCCTGGCGCAGCCGCTCGAGATCGACGTCCGCGGTGATGAGCGCATCCTCGTAGCGGAAGCGCTGTGATTCCGCGAGGAGCTCGCCGTTCTCGCAGACGATCGCGTGCCCGTCCCACGCCAGGTCGGTGGTGGACTCTCCATAGCCGGCCGAGGCGTAGGCATAGGCCGCGAGGCACTTGGCAGATTGTGAGGTACAAAGGAGGCGGCGGTACTCGGCCTTGGCCGTAGTGGCGTCGCTCGCAGAGAGGTTGGCGAGCACGGTCGCCCCGCCGAGCGCGGCGCGGGTGCTCGGCGGCACCGGCACCCACAGGTCTTCGCAGATCTCGACGTGAAGCACCAGGTCACGCCAGCGGCTGCACGCGAAGAGCAGGTCGTTGCCGAAAGGCGCGCACCGCCCCACAACCTCGATGGTTTCCCCGATCGCCTGCGCCGCCGAGCTGAACTGGCGCTTTTCGTAAAACTCGCGGTAATTGGGCAGATAAGTCTTGGGCACGACGCCGAGCAACTCCCCCTGGCACATCACCAGCGCGCAGTTGAACAGTCGTCCCTCGGTGCGCAGCGGCGCCCCTACGACCAGGAGTGCGCCAAGCGTACGACTCCCGGCGAGCAGCCGTTCCACGGCGCGCTCGACTTGATCGAGCAGCGCGTCCTGGAGCACCAGGTCCTCGTTCGAGTAGGCCGAGAGTCCCAGCTCCGGAAAGAGCACCAGCGCCGCCTTGCAGGCGGCGGCGCGCTCGGCCAACTCGAGCGTTCGCTGCACGTTGACGGCAGGCTGCGCCACCTCGACGCGAGGCGTGCACACCGCGATGCGCAGGAATCCGTGCGCGTAAATGGACTGATACGGCCTCACGGGCCGTCAGTATGCCGTGCCAGGCCGCCGGGTGAGCTGCGGGATGTGCGTATGCGCCGGGCGCGGGAAGCGTGGCTGGGATGCGCAGTTTCGCGTATTCCGTCGGCCGCGCAGCGGGTGCAGTGTCGACCCAGTCGACGGAGGTGGCGTATGAACAACGGTGTCGGAACCGCGCGGCTCGGCCAGTGGTACCTGCGTCGGGACAAGGGTGAGATCTTCCAGGTGACGGGCTACGACAAGGAGGCGAGCACCATCGAGATTCAGACATTCGACGGCGACCTCGATGAGATCGACGAGGAGAGCTGGCGCATGCTGCCGCTTGGGCTGGCCGAGCCCCCCGAGGACTGGACCGGTCCCATGGACGATGTCGAGCGCGACGATCTCGGCTACTCGGAGACGGAGATGAGCGGCGCTGATTGGGCAGAGCCACTCGATCCGTATCCGCCCGCCCCCGAGGCGTGGGAAGAGACTGCGGCAGAGGACGAAGGCGGCCTTGAGCCCGAGTCGGACCTCAGGAATCTCGCCAAGGCGGTTCACCAGACTGCGCCATAGCGCGAGGAGCGCGCACGTGCCCTGGGCGGCGACTGCCCGTTTCTTTCTCGGTAAGAGAAGGCACCACGCGGCGCGTAGCGCGAGCGCGGCGAGTGTCAGCATTCACGTGCGCAGTGTCGCCCAGATGTTTAATTCGCTCGATCCCTCGCCATTCTGGGATCGGGACCTCGATCGGGAGGCCGCGCAGTTCATCGAAGAGGAATTCGCCGAGAAGCTCTCGGCGCGCACCTGGCATCTGCACGTCCACGCTCAGGACGGTGCTGGAATGGCCGGCGACCTTCAGGCAGCGATCGAGCACTACTACCAGCGCCTCGCGGACTCGGTGCGCTACCGGCTGCGCGATGAGATCAAGGTCGGGCAGGTGGCGCTGCTGGGCGGGCTGGCAATTTTCCTCCTCAGCATGAGCATCCGCGGCGTCCTCGCCGGGGTGCTGCGTGGCAGCGCACCGCGCATGCTCGATGAAGGGCTGATCATTATCGCCTGGCTGGCACTATGGCGACCCATAGAGTCGTTGCTCTACGGCTGGGTGCCCCTCTACCGCAGGCGCCGGCTCTATGAGCGGCTTGCCGCAATCCGGGTGTCAGTCCGTACGGAGCCCGGCGTCGAGGGGACGCGGCTCGACTAGAGGTGACTCTTGACGTCCAGGCGATGCTTGCGCTCGTAGTCCTCGAGTCTGCGCCGGGCAGCGTGGAATGCATCGCGCAGCGCTACGTAGGGGTCCTCGTGAGCGTGATCGGCCGGGTGGCTGTGGCGGATGGCAATCTCTTCATCGGGCAGCGTGATGTCGATGTGAATGTCGTGCAGCGCACCCTGATGTGAGTGGTGGGGCAGAGGCTCGACGATCACCCGGCAGCGCATGATGTGCTGGCTGAACCTGTCGAGCCGGGCGGCGAGCTCGCGAATGCGCGCTTCGAGCGCGGCTGAGTGATCCATTTGCCGGAAGGTGATCTGTAGTGGAATGATCATTGCAACATCCGCGCTCGTGCCTAACGGTGGAATGATAGGCGGCGGGCCTCGAGCGAGGTAGCCGCAGTAGTACGTAGCAACCTCTAGCGCCCGTCGCGGTGCCGGCTTCCTGTCTTCGACGCCATCTGCGCGCGGCGCTGCTTTGTCGCAGCGCGGGTCTCAGTGACGATCTGCGCTCCTCGCGCCCGCATCTCCGCGAGCGCGCGTGTACCGTCTCCCGGGTGTAAGTCGACTGCACGTACCGCCTCGGCGAGAAGCACTACGGCAAAGCCTGCGGCCAGGGCGTCCAGTGCAGTGGCGCGCACGCAGTAATCGGTGGCCAGGCCGCCGATCACGACGCATCTGACACCCGCTTTGCGCAGCTGCAAAGCAAGATCCGTTCCCTGGAAGGCGGAGTACGCCTCCGCCTCCGGCCGGATGGCCTTGGAGATGACGTGTGCCCCGGAGGGCACCTGCAGCCCGGCGGCGAACGCAGCGCCCCGGGTACCGGCTACACAATGTGGCGGCCACGGGCCCCCCTGATCACGGAATGAGCAATGTTGCTGGGGGTGCCAGTCGCGCGTCACGAACACGGGTAGATGCCGCTGAGCAAATCTGTGCAGACAGTCGTTGAGGGGCGCAATCACCTCATCGCCTCGGGGCACGGCCAGCGCTCCTCCGGGAAGGAAATCGTTCTGCACATCGACGACCAGCAGGGCATCGCCCTCGCGGGGTATCTTCCGGACGCGCTCACCTCCCGCGCGCTGCCCTATGCTCACTTGCGTGGCTCCGCGGCCGCGAGCAGGGGGGCGAGCCGCCCGCGGTAGGCTGCGACGAACTGCAAGGTTCGCACCAGCGGCCATTGATCGGGCACGATGGCTTCCGCCATCTCAAACGCGCACAGCGCCTCGAGCATCGTTGCGAGGAAATCCGCGATTCGCAGGACCCGCGCTCCGGCGAGCGTGCGCGGCAGCTCTTCATCCGCGACGACGAGCGCAATCTGTTCGAGATGTACCTGGGGCTCGTTGCCGAACATGCGGTGCAGATACCTTCTGCCGGCCAGGAATTTCGGCTCGAAATGCCGCTCCCGTTCCCGCCAGCTCAGCACATCGAAGCTCGGCTCGACGTGCACCAGATGCCGGCGAGTGGGATGGAAGGCGACGACGTCGAGCTCACACTCGCAGCTGCCGTCGCTCTGCAGGCCGACCCAGAGATCAGTGTGTACGAAGTAGCCCTGGTACTCGTACCACTCAACTGCTAGTCGTTGCAGATAGTCCATTGGAGCATGGAGCGGGGGCAGAGCGTTCCTGCATAGCAGAGCCGGGTTCGTGCGCGTTTCGCGGACTAGGGCTGCTCGGCTACGCCGGGAGCGCGCACCATGAGCACAGGCACGGGACTGCGCCGCAAGACGTACTCGGCATCGCTGCCCATCAACACTCGTCGCAAGCCACGCCGGCCGTGCGTGCCGCATACGATCAAGTCGGCCGGCCATGAGGTTGCTTCCTCGACGATGCACTCGCCAGCCTCGGTCCCCATGGCCTCGATCAGGCGGCTGTCGACCTCCACCCCGGCCGCGCGCGCCGCCGAAACTGAGTCGTGCAGGATGCATTCCCCGCTGCTGCGCAGCTGATCGACCAGGGCCTGCACCATGTCGGCTGCGAGTTCCACCGAGGCAATCGAGTGCAGCTTGTTCACGATGTGGACCACGCGTATGCGGGCACGGAGGCTCTTGGCGAGCTCAATCGCTTCCTTCAGACCCAGGCGCGAGGTCTCGCTGCCATCGACCGGAACCAGGATACGCCCGTACATATCAGCCTCTCCCGTACCTCAGTTGACGCACCATGCATCTGCGCTTCCCGCAATGAAATACGGGCAAACGCGGATATCGCCCGTCGCTCGCGGAACTACGTATTGTCAGCCCCCACAACTGGCGTAGCGTTTCTGTCGACCGCTCGTCGGGGGCCATGGCAGATCGATCAGGAGTCCATGAAAGCGCATTCACGACATTTGACGCTGGTGCTGGTTCTCGCGCTACTGCTGCTCTTGATCGCGACGGTCGTGGCGCGCGTCCTGTCGTAAGCGCGACCCCGAGCAAGCCCAGGCGGACGCTCGAGCGGGCAAAGGCCGAGTTGTGCCGGCAGTTTCATCGAACCCGGGCGTGTCGAGTGAACCATGCGCTGGCGAGTGAGGCAACCTGCTCGAGCGCACCCGGCTCGACAAAGAGGTGCGTCGCGCCCGGGACGACCGCAAGTTCCGCTGCGCAATGCAGGTGTCGAATGGCCTGTTGATTGAGAGCCAGCACCTGGGGGTCGTTACCGCCGACGATCAGGAGCGTCGCAGCGCGCACGCGCGCGAGCGCTGCGCCAGCCAGGTCAGGACGGCCGCCGCGGGAAACCACCGCCGTAGCCTGCGGCACCTCGGCCGCAGCAGCCAATGCGGCGGCCGCGCCGGTGCTCGCCCCGAAGTAGGCCAGCGCCAGCCCGCGCAGCTGCGGCGCCTGCAGGGCCCATTCAGTCGCGGCCAGGAGGCGTGCGGTGAGCAAAGGGATATCGAAACGCAGCTCAGCGGTGAGCGCGTCGAACTTCTCCTCCTCTGCCGTCAGCAGGTCGAACAGCAGGGTACATAGCCCCGCCTCCCGAAGACGCTCCGCGACCAGAGTGTTGCGCGGGCTCAGCCGGCTGCTGCCGCTGCCGTGTGCAAACAGGACTACCGCGCTCGCAGCGCGTGGCTTGCGCAGCAAACCCTGCAACTCGATTGCACCGGCGTGGATCGAAACGGCTTCAGGCGGGGTACTGGAAGCTGCCATGACCTTGCCTGGCTTGGCGCTACATGAGATCCGGTTCGCCGCAACGAGCCCGGATGTGCTCGCGAGCCATGTCCCGCAGGTGAACGGCGGCAGCGAAGCGGTCAGCGGCAGGCGCAGCGGGCAGCGGGGACCCAACCACCACGCTCACCGGCACGTGCCGCAGCAGCCACTGGCCGTCGCGCAGTAGCGAGCGCGTTCCTCGCAGCGTCACAGGTATGATCGGGACGCCGGCTGCGGCAGCCGCACGGAATGCGCCGAGATGAAAGGGCCGTAGCCCGGTCTCGCGCGTGAAGGTGCCTTCGGGGAACAGGATGAGCGAATTTCCCTTGGCGAGCTCTTGCTCCAGTCTGCCGACCTCCGCCACGCTCTGCGCCGGCTCGAAGCGCTGGATGAAGACGGTGCCGATTCTGCGTAACCAGGTGGCGAGCACGGGCGCACGCTGCAGCTCGGTCTTTGCGATGAACAGATGCACTTCGGGTAAGACGGCGGCGATGAAGAGGCCGTCGACGTAGCTGCAGTGGTTGGAGACGACGATGTGGGGCGCCGAGAGGTCGACATCCGCTTCCCGGATCACGGAGAAGGGGATTCCGAGAGCGCGGATGAGCCAGCGCGTCGCACGGTGATTCAGTCGCCAGATCCGTCGCGGGTCGCGCAGCAGCAGGCCGGGCAGTCCGAGGGCGACAAAGAAGACGAGAGCGGCGCAATCGGCATACAGGCCGTAGGCGATGCGGGCGGTCGTCTGTGCGATGCGCCGCAGCCCCGGCCGCACGCCCTGGAGCGTGAGGCGCAGCAGTTGCAGGGCGGGGCCCGCGTGCGCTCGTCCGAGCGAGCCGTCCTCGTAGGCGGCGCGAGTCGCGGCGCGACGCAGCTTGCCGCTGGATGTCTTGAGAACGGTGTGGGGGAGGGCGAGCAGGATCTCTTCGGGGGGCTCACCGAGGCGGTCGACGACGCGCTGGTTCACGCGCGCGGTGAGTTGTGCGCGTGCTGCCGGATCGGTGTAGCGCGTCTCCGCCAGCACGATGAGCTTCTCAGTTTGCGTGACCGCATCCTTGGTACCAAAGGCGACTACGCAGCCCTTGCGCACGCCTTCCAGTTCGCCCACCGCCCGCTCCACCTCGTCAGGATAGATGTGTTGGCCACGCCGGATGACGATGTCCTTGACTCGCCCGGTGACGTACAGCTCGCCGGCCGCCATGTAGCCGCGATCGCCGGTATCGAGCCAGGGGCCGTGCAGCAGCCGTTCGGTCGCCCCGGGGTTGCGGTAGTAGCCCGAGGTTGCTGAGGGGCCGCGGAACTCCACCGTTCCTTCCATCCGTTCGGGCACCTCGGCACCTCCCGCATCGACCAGGCGCAGCTCGTAGCCGGGAAGGGGCCGGCCGCAGGAGACGAAACGCAATGCCTGCGGATGATCCGATGGGACGGGCAGCGCCCGGCCGGCGCGCATCATTTCCCGGCGATCGACGCAGTCGGTGATCGGCCCGCGGCCGAGCGGTGGAAACGTGAGTCCCACCGCGGCTTCGGCCAAGCCGTAGACCGGTGTCATGGTCGCCGGCTGGAACCCGTAGGGGGCGAGCCGGCGATCGAGTCGCTCCAGAGTGTCCGCCGATACCGGCTCGGCGCCATTGAATGCGATTCGCCAGGAGGACAGGTCGAGCCCCTGGAGCTCCTGCTCGCTCAAGCGGCGTGCGCACAGCTCATAGCCGAAGTTCGGAGAGGCCGAGAGCGTTGCCCGATAGTCGTGAATCGCGCGCAGCCAGCGCACCGGCCGGGTGAGAAACGCGGTGGGTGGCATGACGACGAACAGACACCCGTAATAGAGGGAGCCGAGCCATGCGCCGATTAGCCCCATGTCATGGTAGAGCGGCAGCCAGCTCACGAAGACATCCGAATCGGTGGCGCGCACGAGCTTGCCCATGGCGCGAATGTTCGCCAGCAGATTCACGTGTGTCAGGACCACACCCTTCGGTGCACCCGTGCTGCCGGAGGTGTACTGGAGCATGGCGATCGAATCCGCGGTCAGCACGGTCGGGGTTGTGGCGAGGCGCTCGCCTTCGAGGAGCCCGGCGACCGATAACACCTTGCGCAGAGTGGGCACCCGCGCTCGCAGCAGCCGACCGGCGGCGCGCGCTTCCCGAAACGTGACGAGCGTATCGGCCCCGGCGTTGGCGAGAATGCCGGCGTGGCGCTGGATGTGCTCCTCGAGCTGCGAGGGGCGGGTAGGGGGATAGATCGGGACCGGGATGGCGCCGGCGAGCAGCACGCCGAGGAAGCAGTGCAGGTACGCGCTGCCCGTCGGCAGCATCAGTGCAACGGCGGCACCGCCCGGCACACCGGCACGCACGAGGGCTCCGGCCACCCGCCGCGCGCCATCCTCGAGCTGCGCATAGGTGAGCGTCTCCGGCGGACCTTCGCCGAGCACGACCGCGTGGGTTGCCCCCGGACTCGACCGCGCGCGTGATTCCAACACTTGAAGAAGCGTCGTGGCATCGCTCGGTTCGCTCAACCGCGGACGTGGAGCAAGGGCCGCGGGCCTGGCGAGTGCAGGGCTGCGCGCGCTGCCTTCGTCGAGCGCTGCGGCTGCGGTGACCGCCCGCAGCAGGTCGGCCACGGTCTCGGCCGTCGCCAGCGTGTTCTCGGGCAGGCGAGCTCCGAGCTGCTGCTCGATGCGCAGCATCAGCTCAACGCGCGCGAGACTATCGAACCCGAGGTCGCGGTCGAGCGCGCTCTGCAGAGTGACGCTCAGCAGGTCCGGTTCCGCGCGATGGAGCTCGCTGTACAGGGAGCGCACCACACCCAGGAGCTCCTCAGCCCGAGCCGCCGCCACTTTGGCGGGGTACGGAGCATGGGGAGCTGGGGTAGCCACGGGCAGACTCACGTCGGATGATCCATCGATCCCGATCATCTCCTTCCGCCGCGGCGCTTCTCCTTGGTGGCCGTATCTGTGACATTCGCAACGGCCAGCAGGCGCGTGACGTCGTCGTCTTCGAGCTGCTCGAAATTCTCGTACCAGCCGCCAATCGCAAACAGTAGTTCAGGCGTCTGCAGGATGACCACGCTATCCGCCTCGGCTCTGAGCAGCTCGGCAGCTTCCCGTGATGCGACGGGTGCGGCGACCACGATCGTGGCGGCCTGAGCCTTGCGCGCGGCACGAACCGCCGCCAACATCGTTGCGCCGGTGGCCAGACCATCATCGACCAGGATGACGGTCTTGCCTTGCAGTTCCAGCGGCGGTCGGCTGCCGCGATAGATCCGCTCGCGCCGCACGAGCTCACGACGTTGCTCCTCGGCCAGCCGATCGAAGGTCTCAGCGGAAACTTCCGACCCGAGCGGCGGCCTGTGCACCAGGATGTTTCCGGAGGCAATGGCCCCGATCGCAAGCTCGGGCCAACCGGGCATTCCAACCTTGCGCACCAGCATCACATCCAGCGGCGCGCCCAGTATGTGTGCGACCTCGTAGGCGACCGGCACACCCCCGCGTGGGAGTCCGAGCACCAGGAGGGGCGGCTTCAGCCGCCGGCTCCGGAGCTCGCGCCCGAGGGCAGCGCCTGCCGTCGCACGATCGGGGAAGATCCGTTCAGAGCTCATGGAGCATAGCTAAGGCGCGTGGCGGGCCTCTTGTCATCGTCATTTGTACTGACGGCGTTTCCCCGAGGCGCAGGGCGGCTGCGGCACGGGGGAAAACCACAGATTTTCCGCGGACTTATCCGGCGCAGACTGACCCTCGTGGGATACTCGACACCGCCGTCAGACACTCGCTCTGGTTTGAGCACGGGGAAATCCGATGTATTGCCCATCTCCTTTTCGCGAGGACCGACTCGAGGTTCTGCATGCCTTCATGCGCAGTCATCCTCTCGGTCTCCTGATCTCGCACGGATCGGCCGGTCTGGTTGCGAATCTGCTGCCATTCGTGCTGATGACAGCAGATAGCGGGCGGGGCGTGCTGCAAGCCCATATGGCACGTGCAAATCCGCAGTGGCAGGAGCTCGATGATCGGGCAGTGCTGATCGTGTTTCGAGGTCCCGACGCTTATGTCAGCCCGTCCTTGTATGCAACCAAAAGGGAGACCGGCAAGGTGGTGCCTACCTGGAACTACGCAATGGTTCAGGCTCGAGGCAAGGCCAGGATCCGCGACCAGAGCGACTGGCTCACCCCTCAGCTGAACGCCCTGACAACTGCACGCGAAGCGGCGCGCGCGCAGCCCTGGTCGGTCGCTGATGCGCCACCCGACTATATTGAGGCGCAGAAGAGAGCCATCGTCGGAATCGAGATTGAGATCGCAGTGCTCGAAGGCAAATGGAAGGTGAGTCAAAACCAGCCGGAAGCCAATCGCCGCTCGGTCGCAGCGGGATTCAGCACGGACGAGAGGACCCGGGAGATGGCGGACCTGGTGCGGACCTATGGAAAGCTCGAATAGCTCTTAGCCGGTGGTCATCAGCGCCTGTGGCGCTGCTACGCGATTCCGTCCCGAGCGCTTGGCGTGATTCCTCGCCACCCATCCGTGCGTCACAGGTCGCCGCGTCGTGGTCAGTACGTACATCTCCAGAGTAAGCTGAGCGTCAAGGGAAGACCGCGTATGCACAGCGCCGCTCGGCGAGTCCACCCTTTTCCGAGTGGCGGAGGGAGTCATGCCGTACGAGATTAAGGAGCTCAGGGAGCTTTCAGCCGTCGATGTCAGGCTTTGGGGCAAGGTGGACGCGGCTGAGATCCGCTCCTTGGCAGCGGCAGTAATGGAATTGGCGAAGACATCCGGACTGCGACGAGCGCTGGTGGACTGTCGCAACTATCTCGGCGGTGCCGGGTTTCGCGAGGTGCTCTCTCTCACGAGGGACGTAACGGATCGACCCGTCAGCGAACGCGGGCGCGAAGCAATCATTGCGCCGACGGACCCGTACGCGACTGCGGACCTGACATTCTACGTTCACACAGCCAACAGCTTTGGGACGACCGCTCGGATGTTCTCCTCCAGAGAGGCAGCGGTTGACTGGCTTACGGAAGAACGCTCGCACTGACCCGGACCAATCCCGCCCTCGTCTCAACGAAACGCCACTACCACGCAGGCGGTCAGAACCAACAACACTGCCGCCTGCAGCCGATAATTTCGCCACAGCGGCACGGACCCGAGACCTGCGCTCTCCGCCCGAAAATATTCCGCTGTCCATGTGAGAGCTTTACCCTGCGCCGAGCCGCCGCCTGTCCAGCGGCTCACCGCGACGAGTACCGACAGGTCGATGACCAGCAGGACCGGTGCAACGTAGAGGAAGTGCAGGTGCACCCAATGGAACACGACGTTGACGAGGAAGAGGGCGAACCCGCAGGTCGTCCCGACCAGCATGGTCGCGGCGGCCCCCGCCGCATTCGCCCCGCGCCAGAAGAGCCCGCCGAGGAACAGTGCCACCACGGGAGGCACCGCGTAGGCAAGCGTTGCCTGCAGGTACTGCCACAGCGACCGGAAGGTCTCGAGGTGCGGCGCCCACAGCAGCGCCACCAGTAGCAGACCGGCGGTGGTGAGACGCCCGATGCGCACCATCTGCAGGTCCGAGAGCGACGGAGCGGCAGGCCGGATGATGTCCATGGTGAGCAGCGCAGAGGCGGAGTTCAGCGTGGAAGCGACGGCGGCCATGGTGGCCGCCGCGAAGCTCGCCGCGACCACGCCCAGGAGGCCCGTCGGCAGCAGATCGAACATCAGTGCGGGATAAACCAGGTCGGCCCGCGGCAGATGGGGGAAGAGCAGGATCGCGCAGGTGCCCGGCAGGACCATCAGGAACAAAATGGGGAGCTTGAGCGCCCCGGCAAACAGGGCGCCCGCGCGCCCATCCTCCAGCGAGCGCGCCGAAAGAACCCGCTGGACGATGAACTGATTGGTGCACCAGTAGTAGAAGCCGAGCACCGGTATTCCGAACAGCAGCCCCGGCCAGGGGACCCCGGCATCGCCGATCGGGCGGATCAGAGACAACTTATCCGGAGAGACGCCGCTCATTACCGTATGCCACCCGCCGGCGCGCGCGAAAGCCGCGCACGCAATCACGCTTGCCCCGACGAACAGCACTGCCGCCTGCACGGTCTCGGTGTAGATGACCGCACGCAGACCGCCGAGCAGCGTGTACAGCCCCGCCGCGCCCGCCAGTACACAGGCCGTCAACCAGAGCGGGGAGGCGGGGAACAGCACCTGGATGACGAGCGAGCCGCTGTAGAGTGCAGCGGCGGCATCCACGGTGATGTTCAGGAACAGGGTGAGGACGGCGAAGTAGAGCCGGGCGCGCGCGTCATAACGGCGTTCGAGAAACTCCGGCATCGTGTAGACGCGGCTGGCGAGCACGAACGGCAGCAGGAACAGACAGAAGAACACCAGCACCACCGCCGCCGACCATTCGTAGTCGTAGACGGAGATGCCTGTCATGTAGGCGAAGCCGGCGAGCCCGATCAGGGCCGTCGAGGAGATGTTGGAAGCGAGCATCGCCAGGCCGATCGATAGCCAGCGCGAGCCGCGCGAGGCGAGGAAGTAATCCTCGGGATGAGTCTGGCGACGCGAGGCCCAGGCACCCAGCACGACCAGTGCCGGGACGTACGCGGCCACGAGCGCGCTGTCCCACCAGGCCGGCCCCGTCGCCGTCGGTCCGTTCACCCCATTCCCCGGTCGCGCGGGTGCGTCCCGCTGCCTCAATCTTCACCCAAGCGGCCGGTGCGTGAAAATGGCTTGCGACTGCCCAAGAATTGACAGCGCTGACATTTGACTCTCTAATGCGGCCTGCGAGGGGGCCGAAAAATGCCAGCAGGCGCAGGACGAGACCACGACAGCGGCCGTGCCGCTTTGCGGTGCCGGTTCCACACCGCGGGTGTGCACGGCACGCTGGCGTGCCTGATCCTGGGAGTCTGGACAGCGGGTGCGCAGGCGTCACCGCTCGCCGAAGACGCTACGGTCCATCCCGCGCTTTGGCCGGCCCGCGCGGCGCCGCCGCTGCAACCAGCGACCGAAGCCTTCGTGAGTGCGCTGCTTGCGCGCATGACCCTCGAGGAGAAGGTCGCGCAGATGGTGCAGGCCGACGTCGCCTCTCTCACGGCCGCGGATCTCCTGACCTACAAGCTCGGCTCGGTGCTGGCCGGCGGCGGTGCGGCCCCGAGCGGAGATGTGCGCGCCGGTGCACGTGCCTGGCTCGATCTCTCGGACGCGCTATACCGGGCGGCGATGCAGCCCGCCACGACGGCCCATGCCCCGATCCCCATTCTCTTCGGCGTCGATGCGGTCCATGGCCATGCCAAGATCCGCGGCGCCACCATCTTTCCGCACAACATCGGGCTCGGCGCGGCGCACGATGCCGAGCTCGTCGAGCGAATTGGCGCCGCGACCGCCGAGGAGGTGGCGACCACCGGCATCGATTGGACGTTCGCGCCGACGGTCGCCGTCGCGCGCGACCTGCGCTGGGGGCGCTCCTACGAGAGCTACTCCGACGACCCGGCGCAGGTGGCGGCGTACGCGGCCGCCATGGTGCGCGGGCTCCAGGGCGAGCGCAGTCGTGGGACGTTCATGGCGCCCGGCCACACGCTCTCGTCGGTGAAGCATTTTCTCGGCGACGGCGGCACGTTCGACGGGCGTGACCAGGGCGACAACCGCGCGCCCGAGAGCGTCCTGATGCGGGTGCATGCCGCCGGCTATACGGCGGCGATCGACGCCGGCGCCCTCATCGTCATGGCGTCCTTCTCCGGCTGGCAGGGCGTGAAGATGCATGCCAACGCGGACCTGCTCACCACGATCCTCAAGGGGCGGTTCGGTTTCCAGGGCTTCGTCGTCGGGGACTGGAACGCGCCGGAGGAGGTGCCGGGATGCACCAAGTTCAGCTGTGCCGCGGCGATCGACGCCGGCCTCGACATGTTCATGGCACCCGACGGCTGGAAGCAGGTCTACGAGAACACGCTCGCGCAAGCGCGCTCGGGGCAGATTCCGCCGGAGCGCATCGACGATGCCGTACGCCGTATCCTGCGGGTGAAGGCACTGGCCGGCCTCTTCACCCGACCGGCACCGAGGGAACGCGCGGATGCCGGCCATTTTGAGCTGCTGGGAAGCGCACCGCACCGCGCGCTGGCGCGCGCCGCGGTACGCGAGTCGCTGGTTCTGCTCAAGAACGAGCACCACACCCTGCCGCTCTCGGCAGGCGCGAACATTCTGGTGGCCGGCGAGGGCGCCGATCGAATCGGGATGCAGTGCGGCGGGTGGACCGTCGACTGGCAGGGCGATCACAACCACAACGAGGATTTTCCCGGCGCCACTTCCATCTTCGAGGGCATCCGAGCAGCGGTCGCCAGCGCGGGTGGCACCGCTACGCTGAGCCCCGACGGCCACTTCAGCGCCAGGCCCGACGCCGCCATCGTCGTCTTCGGCGAGCAGCCGTACGCGGAATACGAAGGCGATCGGGAGGTACTCGATTTCTCCGGCCAGGACTCGCGGCCGCTCGAGCTGCTGCGAGCGCTGCAACGCCAAGGGATCCCGACGATCGCGATCTTGCTCTCGGGCCGACCACTCTGGGTCAACCCCGAGATCAATGCGGCGGATGCGTTCGTCGCGGCCTGGTTGCCGGGGAGCGAAGGGGCAGGTATCGCCGATGTGCTCCTGCGCGGAGCGAACGGCGGGGAAGGGCGCGATTTCGTGGGCCGCTTGAGCTTCCCCTGGCCGCGCACCGCCATGCCGGTGACTTACGATGATGAGGATCGCACCCGTGGCGCGCTTTTTGCGCGCGGTTACGGTTTGAGCTACGCGCATGCCGAACGGCTGGGCCGCCTGTCCGAGAACCCGCAGATCCCAGCCGACCGCGGCGACCGTGACAGCCTCTTTCAGGCAGGCCACCCGACGGCGCCGTGGTCGTTGTTCGTGGCAGATGAGCTGGCGCAGGTGCGGGCCACCGGTGGCGAGCAGGGAAGCCCGGGCGGCGCCGTACGCGTGGCGGTGCGCGACTCGTTGCTCACGGTCGCCTGGAGTGGCGCGAGCCGCGGTGACTTCTGGATCGGCGGCCGACCCGTCGACCTGCGCACCGCCGCACTGCGCGGCGATGCCGTACAGGCGCGCTTTCGTATCGACCGGCCGTTCTCCGGGAGCGTGAAGCTCGGCGTGCGCTGCGGGGCGACCTCGCAGGCCGCGGACACCGGTTGCGCCCTCGCAGCCGGGGCGCTGCTCGATGCCACACTGGCACTGCGCTCCGTTCGGGCAGGGAAGTGGGCAACGCTCTCCCTGCCGCTGGTCTGCTTCAGCGACCGCGGCGCCGAGCTCACGAGCGTCGCGGCTCCGTTTGCGATCCGCTCCGAGAGCGAGCTCGGGATCAGGTTCGCCACGATCCGGCTGGTCCGTGCCGGGATCGGGCAGTGCGGCGCGGGAGTCCAGGTAAAATGACAGCGTTGACATTCCGGCGCCGAGAGGCGTACCTTTGAGTGGCGGCTTCCCGCCGAGCGGGTTGGAAGCACGATAGTCTGGAAACAGAGTGTTTAGCTGAGGGGGTAAACACCGTGTCTAGCACCAAGAAGAGCACGTCCTGGGCGCCGCCCGGACGTACCGACACCCGTAGAATTGACAGCGCTGTACATCGTTGAGGCTTCTTGCTCGGCCTGAGGCGAGCGCCTTAGCGTCGGGCAAGCGCCTGCCGAATGTCCATGCGCAGGGGGATCCGAAACCGGAGTGAGGCATCGTGCCAGGGCGCGAGGCCCGGGGCCGGGTCGCGCACGGGTCGTCCCCTCATCGCGTACTGAATATCCGAGGATCTGGGGGACTCACAAATGTCGCACCGAATACAGAAACGCGCGCGTCGTGCTTCACGGGCAGCCCGTGCCGCGACGCCCTTGCCCATCATCTTCTGCTGCGCGACCGCGGCGGCGCAACAGGCGGCGAGTACGCCGCCCACGGGAGCACCGCAGGCATCGGAGCTGCAGGAGATCGTGGTCACCGGCTACCGCGCATCGGTGCAGACGGCACTCGATGCGAAGCGGGACGCGATCCAGCCGATCGAGACAATCACCGCGGAAGACATCGGCAAGATGCCGGACCAGAACGTCGCCGAGTCGCTCCAGCGACTGCCTGGCGTATCGATCAATCGCTCCGGCGGCAAGGGCACGCAGGTGCTGATCGACGGCTTGCAGAACAATCTCATCACGCTGAACGGCGAGGTGCTGCTGACCGGCCGCGAGATCTATTCCTCGGGCGAAGGCTCGGGCGGCGCCGGCAACATCCAGTACGCCTCCCTCGAAGGCATTCCGAGCGAGCAGATCGGCGGAGTCGACGTCATCAAGAATCCGACCGCAAAGGATCGTGAAGGCGGTCTTGGCGGCATCATTGACCTCAAGACCCGTTCGCCACTCGCGCAGAACATGGGCGTCAATCTGAGCGGTTATCTGCGTGGCACCAAGGCCGAGAACCAGGACGGCGGTGTGACCCCGGTCGCGGCCCTGGTCGCCGGCTACAAGTTCAACGACGGCTTCGCCATCACGGCCAGCGTGTCGTACGACGATCAGAAGACCCATACCAAGGAGTTCCAGGACCAGAACCGCAGCCAATGGCTGATTACGAACACGGCCACGGTCGGCTCCTACGTGGGCAGTCCGATCGCCAGCACCAACACCACGCTGCCGAACGGACAGACCTATATCGATCCGCAGCTGGCGTACTTCAGCGACATCAACGACGAGATCAAGGGTAAGGGCGCTACCTTCGGCGCCGAATGGCGTTGGAACGACAACATCTCGAGCACGTTCAACTGGTTCTACATCGGCGAGGACGAGACCACTCTGACCTACTCCAACAAGGCGTGGTTCTCCGGCGGCAGCGGCGAGACCAACCAGCCGGGGGCGCCGGCGTCCTTCCCGGGCATCGACCCCTCGCAGCCGTACACGATCGACGGCAACGGCGTCATCCAGTCGGCCACGATGATGGCCAACGGCGCCGAGACCGCGACGCTCTACGAGGCGAACGACACCAAGGCCAACAATTTCCAGTTCGACACCAGGTTCGACGGCGGCAAGGTGAAGGGCGATTTCGGGCTGTTCTACGCCAAGGCGAGCGGTGACTACGAGGCCGATCAAGCCGACGTGGAGCATGGCTTCTACGGCGCCTTCAACGGCCCTGCGTCCATCCAGCCGACGGCGCCGGGGTGCAACAACGGTGCCAACAGCTGCGCCAACGGCAACCACGGCTACGCCTTCATCTATAACAACGGCGGCACCTCCGGCCTGCCGACGGTCAGTTATCTGAACAACTTCGGCTACTCGGACGTGCTCTCGAATCCGGCCTACACGCTCTTCAAGTCGAACTGGGCGTGGGCCAACAAGGTCGAGGAGAAGAACTGGGCCGTCAAGGGCAACGTGTACTTCCGGCCGCATGACGCGCTCGATGTGACGGCGGGAGTGCGCTACGAGCAGCGCGAGGTCGACTACATTCACGGCCGTTACCTGATCGACGGCGTGAATCCCTATGGCGTCGGCGGCGTCGGGGCCGGGACCGCCGCCGGCAATTGCTGCATCAGTCCGGCGAGCGGCACCTGGATCTACTACTCCGATCCCGGCTACGCGACCATTCCCTATTCGACGCCGCAGACCAACGCCAACCTGCTGATGACGGTCAACAACTTCGGCTCCGGGCCGATCGCGGTAAAGAACCCCTGGACCGGCGGCATGACCAACCCGTCCACTTACCTCAACACCCTGTGGAATCAGGCCGGGATAGCCAACAACACCGAGCAGTTCTTCGTCGATGCGCTGAATTCCTACGACGTCACCAACAAGACCACGGCCGCCTACATCATGGGCGACGCCGGCGACAGCTACTATCACGCCAACTTCGGCGTGCGGGTCGCGCACAACCAGTTGAATGTCTCCGGCGGTCAGACCAACCCCAACGGCTCGACCTTCGTCGGCACCGCCTCCTGGAACGGCGTCAACGCCAACGACCTGCCGTTCGAGAGCAGCCGCTCGTACACCGACGTGCTGCCGACCTTCAACTTCGTGCTGAATCTCACCGATGAGCAGAAGCTGCGCCTCGGCGCGGCGCGCGTGGTATCGCCGCAGAACCTCAACGACCTCGGCCGCGGCCTGTCGTACAACTTCACGCGCGCCGCACCCTCGGATTGCCCGGGCGGCGGCGTGTGTTTCAAGTTCGCGCAGGGCACGGCAGGCAACGCCAGCCTCGATCCGTTCCGCGCCACGCAGATGAACCTGTCGTGGGAAGACTACTTTGCGCCGAGCGGATTGGTGAGCGTGGGCGGCTTCTACAAGCAGGTGGACAACTTCGTCACCCAGGCGAACGTGGCCACCTCGGTCCCGGACGGCACCATCAACGGCGCCACGACCGGCAACGTGGCGACACTCGTCAACGGCGGCTCCGGCAAGGTGTACGGCATCGAGCTCGGCGCGCAGTACGCCTTCGCCAACGGCTTCGGCGTCCAGGCGAACTACACCCACGCCGACTCCTCCTCGACACAGACCAGTTCCTTCGCCACCAATCTGCCGATCCCGGGCGTACCGACCAACTCCTTCAATCTGATCGGCTACTACGAGCACGCCGGCTTCTCGGCGCGCGTGGCGTACGCCTGGCGCGACGTGTCGGTGAACTCGAACTTCGTCGGCTCGTCGTTCACCTTCCAGGACATCAACGGCAATCCCAAGACCTACACGATCTACCAGGCGCCGTACGGCCAGGTGGACGCGCAGCTGGGCTACGATTTCGGCGAGCACTTCGGCATCGTGCTGCAGGGGGTGAATCTGACGGACGCCAAGCAGCACACCTACCTGCAGTGGCCAAACGAGCCCTTTACCTATGACGACAACGGCCGCCGTCTGTTCTTCGGCGTCAAGGCGAAGTTATAGGCGACCCAGCCACAGGCACGCCGGGCTGACTGCCCGGGGCGGCGCGGCGTTTCACCGCGCCGCTGCGCCTGTGTAGAGTACCGCTCGATATGCCAGAGAACGGAGCGGCGACATGCCCGACAGCCGGGGCCGGCGCGGCGGACCAGCGGCGCATCCGCAGCGTCGCGATCGTCGGCGGCGGCACGGCCGGCTGGCTGGCCGCCAGCATGCTGGCGCGCGCTCTGCCCGGTACCGGCATCGTCATCAGCGTGATCGAATCGGCGGAGATAGGCACGGTCGGCGTCGGCGAAGCGACCATTCCGCCCATCATCGACATGCTGCGCTTCCTGCGCATCGATGAACGGGACTTCCTCCAGCACACCAACGCGACCTTCAAGCTCGGCATCAAGTTCATCGACTGGCGCGGGCCCGGGCACAGCTACTGGCATCCGTTTGGCACCTTCGGCGCCCCGATCAACCGCCGGCCCTTCTACCACTGCTGGCAGCGGGCGCGCGCGGCCGACCTCGAGCTGCGCTTCAATGACTTCAGCCCCTGCGCCGCGCTCGGCGATGCAGGCAGGTTCCGTTTTCCCGACACCCAGCCCGACGCGCCGGCCGCCGGCTTGCGCTATGCGCTGCATTTCGACGCCACCCTGGTGGCGAAGTACCTGCGCAGTTACGCCGAGCGCCTCGGCGTTACGCGACTCGAGCGTACCGTCGCCGGCGCCACGCGCCGCGAGGACGGTGGCATCGATGCGCTGCGCTTCAGTGACGGCTCGCAGCTGCAGGCGGATCTCTATATCGATTGCAGCGGCTTCCGCGGCGTACTGATCGAGCAGACGCTGGCGACCGGCTATGTCGACTGGAGCGCGCTGCTTCCCTGCGATCGCGCGGTGGCGTTTCCGAGCGCAGTGCTCAGCGCCCGTCCGCCCTACACACAGTCCCTGGCGCGCAGCGCCGGCTGGCACTGGCGCATACCGCTGCAACACCGCACCGGCAACGGCTACGTGTACTCGAGCGCCTACCTGAGCGAGCAGCAGGCCCTCGAGGATCTCACCACCACGGTGGGCGCGCCACCGCAGGCCGAGCCGCGCTTCCTGCGCTTCGTGACCGGCCGGCGCAAGCTCCTGTGGAATCGCAACTGTCTGGCGCTCGGCCTGGCATCCGGATTCCTCGAGCCGCTCGAGTCGACCAGCATCCACCTGGTGACGAGCGGTGTGTATCACCTGCTCGAGCATTTTCCGGACCGGAACTTCGATCAGGCCAACATCGATCTGTACAACTCCCGGGTGATCGAGGAAGTGGAGGCGGTCCGCGATTTCATCGTGCTGCACTACTGTCTCGCCGGGCGCGACGACGGCCCGTTCTGGAGTTACTGCCGCTCGATGGCGCTCCCCGACACCCTGCGCGAGCGTATCGAGCTCTACCGCGGCACGGGGCGGATTCGCGTGCGCGCGGGCGAGCTGTTCACGGACCTGAGCTGGTTCTACATCCTCGAAGGCCTGGGAGTGAGCCCGGGGAGCTACGATCCGCTCATGGACGTGATCGAGCTCGGGCAGCTGCGCGAGATTCTCGCCTCGCTGCGCGCTACGACCGCGGCGCTCGCCGGGGCGGCGGCCCCCCACGACAGTTACTTCCCGGCGCGCTCTCCCGGGGAGCGCACCGCGGCCGCTGGCGCGTGAGATGCGCGAGCTGAATCCCGGGCGTAACGACCCTTGCCCGTGCGGGAGTGAGCGCAGATACAAGTCCTGCTGCGGCCGACTCGCCGAGCCGCCCCTCGCCCTGCAAACCGATACCAGCGCCGAGCCGCGCGCCGCGGAGCTCGCACGCTTGAGCGGCCTCATGGACGGCGCCCACTACGCCGAGCTCGAAGCGGCCACCGGGACGCTCCTCGAGCAGCACCCGCGGTCTGCCTTGCTTTGGCAGCTGCTCGGCCTGGCCCACACCCGCCAGAACAAGGATCCGCGGCACGCCCTCGCGATGGCGGTGCAGTGTGCGCCGCAGGACGCGGTGGCGCACCTCAACCTCGCCAACGCGCTCGGACGCTGCGGGCAGCTCGCGGAGGCGGCCGCGAGCTACCGGCGGGCGCTCGAGGCTGATCCCGAGTTCGCCGAGGCGCACAACAATCTCGGCGAGCTGTGCTTGGAGCTCGGCCGCACCGGCGAGGCGCTGGCGAGTTGCCAGGAGGCGCTGCGCATCCGGCCGGACTTTGCCGAAGCTCATCAGAATGCGGGCAAGGCGCTGGTGCGTCTCGGCCGCTTCGACGAGGCGGCGCGCAGCTGCCGCCACGCCCTCGCGATCAACCCGGAATACGCCGAGGCATATAACACTCTCGGTAGCGCGCAGCTCGCCCTGGCTGCTCCGTCGGACGCGATCGAGAGCTTTGGGCGGGCGGTCGCAATCAAGCCTGCGTTTGCCGAGGCGCACGCGAATCTTGCACGCGCCCTGCGTGGCAGTGGACGCCTCGCGGATGCGGTGGCCGGATTTCGGCGCGCGCTCGAGCTCAAGCCGGATCTGGTTCTGGCGCACACCGAGCTCGCGACGGCCTTGAGACTGCAGCGCCGCAGCGAGGAAGCCGAGCAGAGTTGCCGCCGGGCGCTGCTGCTCGATCCCCAGTGCGCCGCGGCGGTGGTCGTCCTGGCGGAGCTGCGCGCCGACGCCGGTCAGTTTGCCGAAGCCGAGGAGCTGTTCTGCCGCGCCTTGAGGCTCGATCCGGCCTCCCCGGAGGCCTGGGCCGGGCTGGCGCGCGTGCGCCGGATGACCCCGGCCGATCGGGAGTGGCTGGCGGCGATGCAGCGCCTCGTCGAGCAGGGAATGCCGCCGCAGCGCGAGCTCTTGCTCCGCTACGCCATCGGCAAGCATCTCGATGACCTCGGCGACTTCAGCGGCGCCTTCGACAACTATCGATCCGCGAACCAGTTGGCCAAGAGCTGCGGGCTGGTGCACGTCCCCGGTGCGCTGTCGAGGACCGTGGACCTGATCATCCGCGCCTATGACGGGCAGTGGGTCGGGCGGCAGCGTCCGGCGCTGCCTCGAGCGGCGCGCCCCGTGTTCATCATCGGCATGCTGCGCTCCGGCACGAGTCTGGCCGAGCAGATCCTGGCGTCGCATCCGCAGATCTACGGCGCCGGCGAGCTTACGTTCTGGAGCGAAACCGCGGCCGCGGCGCTCACGGAGGCGGGGGGCGCGGACGTGCGGGCGCTGCGGATGAGCGAGGCCGCGCTCGCGGACTGCGCGGATCGCTACCTGAAGATGCTGCGCGAACTGGCGCCCGATGCCCTGCGGGTGGTGGACAAGCTGCCGACAAATTTCCTCCACCTTGGCCTGATCGCCACGGGGTTGCCGGGCGCCCGGATCATTCACCTGGTGCGCCACCCGATCGACACCTGTCTGTCGATCTACTTCCAGCACTTCGAGGCGGCCAACACCTACGCCAACGATCTCACCGACCTGGCGCACTACTACCGGGAGTATCGCCGGCTCATGCAGCACTGGCGCACGGTGCTGCCGCCCGGGACCATCCTCGAAGTGCCCTACGAGGGACTCGTCGGGGACCTGCCGGCCTGGACCCGCAGGATGCTGGACTTCGTCGGAGTGTCCTGGGACGAGCGCTGTCTCGACTTCGACCGGACGGTACGGCCCGTCGTCACCGCCAGCAAGTGGCAGGTACGGCAGAAGCTGTACGGATCGTCGGTGGGGCGCTGGCGGCGTTACGAGTCCTTTGTCGGGCCTCTCATGCCGCTCGCGGAGCTGCACGAGTGAGCACCGCGCATCGACCCGCGGCAGCGGCGTCAGCTGCGCTCGCGCGGCAGCAACAGCCGGCTTGTCACCGTTGTCAGTCGATTGACCGACTCAGCCCCGCAGCGCATGCTTTCGCGCAGGACAGCTGTCGCTGCGCGCACAGACCCGAATCGCAATGAAGGATCTCCGGCCGCCCTCGGTCACCATCCAGCAGGTCGCCGATCTGGCTGAGGTCTCGTCGAAAACCGTGTCGCGCGTCCTCAACGAGGAGCCGGCGGTGCGCGAGGCAACTCGCAACCGGATCCTCAAGGCCATGGAGACGCTCGATTACCGGCCGAACCTCAACGCGCGCGGCCTGGCCGGGGACCGCTCGTTCCTGATCGGCCTGTTCTGCGACAAGCCGGGCGACTACCTGAGCGAGTTCCAGGCGGGCGCGGTCCAGCGCTGTCGGGAATCGGCCTTTCATCTCATGGTCGAGCCGTGGGACAGCACCAGTCCCGACGTCGGCCGGCAGGTGAATACGCTGCTGCGGCAGCTGCGCCTCGAGGGGGTCATCCTGCTGCCCCCGCTCAGCGACCACCCGGTGATTCTGAGCAAGCTGGCCGATGCGGCCATTCCCACGGTGCGCATCGCGCCCAAGCGCGAGCCGAGCGACTCACCGTCGGTCGGCATCGACGATCGCACGGCGGCGCGCCGCATGACCGCGCACCTGCTCGATCTCGGGCATCGTGCCATCGGCTTCATTCGTGGGCGCCCCGAACACGGCGCGACGGAGCAGCGCTACCTCGGTTTCACCGACGAGATGCGCGCCCGCGGCGTGCCCGTCAAGCAACAGTGGGTTCAGACCGGAAACTTCGTCTTCGAGGACGGGCTCGCCTGCGCCGAGCGCATGCTGGATGGCGCCAGCCGGCCGACGGCCGTGTTCGCCAGCAACGACGACATGGCGGCCGCCGTGATCTGTGCCGCGCGCCAGCGCGGCCTCGAGCTGCCGCGGCAACTCTCGGTGGTCGGCTTCGACGACGCGCCGGTCGCCACCATGGTGTGGCCGCAGCTCACCACGATCCGTCAACCGGTGAGAGAGATGGCCCGGGTCGCCACCGAGCTCATCATCCGGCACTCACCGCGCCGTCGCGGCTGGCCCCAGCCGATTCCGCGTCACCAGCTCAACTTCGAGCTGATTCTGCGCAACTCCACCGCGCCGGCGCACTCATAGGCCCCAGGCGCTCCGCGCGCCTTCAATGCAGGGGCCGGGCCGCAGCTCCCAGGATCGGTCCCGCGCCGCGCGACTGAACCAGTACCGCGACGTCGGTGGCATCCGAGGGCAGGGAGGCGGCACTCACCTGATAGCTCTGGCTCGCGCCCTTCCACTCCCCGAGCGTGCGCATGCTGCGCACGATGTTGAATTCCTCGAGATTCTTGCCGGCGTTCTCGCCGCGGCCGACGTTGGTCGAGGCGTGGCGCAGGTAGGTTACCAGTACGACGTCGCTCGCGCGCTCGCCCGCTTTCTCGCCGACATCGACCTTCACCTGACCGTCGCTGACGGCAAGTGTCAGCGGCACCGCCTCACGGGGCTCCTTGAGGGCCTGCACGATGCTGCCGGTATCGATCGCGTCCTTGCGTCCATCGAGAACGAACTGCGGCGTGAACACCGAGGAGCGGTGGAAGGCGCGCGCGTAGACGTTCTGGCGCTCGACCGCCTGATGGAAGGCGAAGTGGTCGCGCCATCCGGAGCTGTCCCAGTAGTCGACGTGGAAGGCGAGCGCCAGGACGTCGGGCCGCTCGCTGAGCTGGCCGAGGTAGGCATCTGCCGGCGGGCAGGAGCTGCAGCCCTGCGCGGTGAAGAGCTCGACTACCAAGGGGCGCGGGGTGGCGTCCGCGTACGCTGCCGTACACGCGAGCGCCCAGCCCGCCATCAGGCATATCCCTAGTCCGAGTTTCGTGAGCACAGTATTCATCGGGCATTCTCCTTTCCCCGGGGGCTAGACTCTAAACCCTTCGGGGGAGCGGTACCGCCTCCGGGAACCGTAGCGCCGACCGGCGACCACCCGCGCCACGACCGCGTTGCAGTAAAATCAACCGGTACCCAAGGATGTCCCGGTGCAGCCCGCATGAGTCATTTTGATCTGACCCCGCCCAGCGCATCGCAGCGTAAGTCCATCACGGAGCGCCTGACGGATCAGGAGCGGCACGTGTTGCTCGAGCACGGCACCGAGGCCGCCTTCTGCGGCGTGTTCCTCGATAACCACCAGGACGGGGTCTACACCTGTCGTTTCTGCGGCTTGCCGTTGTTCAGATCCAGCGCCAAGTTCGACTCGGGTACGGGCTGGCCGAGCTTCTTCGAGCCGTACGCGGCGGCGCATATTCGCCGGGTGCGCGACACGAGCTACGGCATGATCCGGGTGGAGGAGGTCTGCGCCCGCTGCGGCAGCCACCTCGGGCACGTTTTTCCCGATGGCCCGCCGCCGACCGGCGAGCGTCACTGCCTCAACTCGGTGTCGCTGTCTTTCACCGAGCGCGGGCAGGCACTGCCGAACGTGCTCGGACGCGGCCCACCGGAGGGTGAGGCAGCAGCCTAGCCCCGCTTTGCGAGCGCGGCGGCGAGCCGTGCGTCGTGTCCGTAAATGTCGTCGTAGAAATGCACCTCGTCGCCGGGGTACGCCACCGCGGTGCCGTAGAGGATGTAGACCGGCACCGGCTTGGCCAGTCGCACGTTCGTATTGTCCGGACCCGAGTCCATCGCCTTTTGCGCCCGTTCCACCGACCAGCCCGCGTTGTTCCGCAGCGCCCAGGCCGTTAGCTCGGCCGGCTTCTCTACGCGGATACACCCGGAGCTGAAGTCACGCCGGGTGCGCGCGAACAGCTCGGTCGAGGGCGTGCTGTGCAGATACACCTGATACTCGTTGGGGAACATGAGTTTCACCAAGCCGAGCGCATTATTCGGTCCGGGCTTCTGACGCACCGTGAGCTTGCCGGCGCGCAATTGCGCCAGCTGCTCGTCGGTGACGGTGCCCGAGCCGATGACCTTGCCGTCGTGGGTGATGATCTCGAACCCCTTCTTCGCGACATACTCGCGGTCGCGCTGGATCGCGGGCAGGGTCGAGCGACGCAGGATGCCGGACGGCACCGTCCAGTAGGGCCGGAAGACGACGTAAGTCATGTCGCGCGTGAAGACCGGCGTCTGGCTGCGCATCGCCTTGCCCGCCATCACGCGCATGCTGAGCGCCGCCTCGTTCGCCTCGTTCAGGGCGCGCAGGTGAAAGTCGGGAATGTTCACGACGATCGGTGGCGCCGAGAACTCCTCCGGCAGCCATCGCCATCGCTCCAGCGTGAGCTGCAGCTGCCGCACGCGCTCAGCGAGCGGGACGTTGAGCTGCTTCACGGTGGATGGACCCAGCCGTCCGTCGGCATCGAGTCCGTGCCGTCCCTGGAAGCTCTTCACGCCCTCGACCAGCGCGCCTTCGTACAGTTGGGGGGCGGGAGCCGCCGCGCTCGCGCCGGGCAGGTCGCCCAGCAGCGTGAGCAGACGCGTGAGGCGCGTGAGTCCCGCATACGGCTGGCCCGGCTCGATGGGCTTGGCAGGCACCGGGAGCTTCTCGCCATCGTCCTGCCGCGCGAGGTCGACGTAACGCACCAGCGCGGCTTCCGCACGCCGATAACCCGGGAAGGGCGGCTCCACGCCGGCGATCACCGCCGCCGTATCCGTCGCGGCGACGAGCCGCGTGCGCAGGAATTGCGCGAGGTCGTATTTCTTCTGCTCGACCGACAGCTCGAACTCGACGTGCTTGGGGTTGATGCGGCCGATGCGCAGATCCGAGATCAGACGCATGGCGTTGACCGTGAGCGCGACGTCGAACGTCGCCACCTCCGTGTCCGACTGCTGCAGGTGCTGACGCCGTGCGTCCCAGCGCGAAGCATCGTAGTCCTCGGCGATGAGGCCTTTCTGCCCCGCCGTCTGGAAAGCCTGGATCATCGCCAGCGCCTGCGGGGTCGGTGTCTTGCCCTGAACCCATGCTGGGGCGTAAGCGCTCGCCGCGTAAAATTCCTTGACGCTTGGTTGATGGTCGCGAAAGGACGGGCGAGCCATCCCAGGCACGGATCCCGCCGACACCAACTGCTCGATGCGCGTAGCGACCTGCGCCGTGAGAAGCGAAGGTGCCGCGGAGCCGACCGCGAGCAGGGCGAGCCACGGGGCAAGTAAGGTGCTTCGGCGATGGCGTATCACGCGATGATCCCCGGGGTTTGGAGGCCGCGCCTCGCGGCTTGCGAGATTAGTCGTGGCGCCGCGCGCGGGGCTATCCGTAGAATCCACACGAGCGGCCCGGAAAGGGAACTTTGGCGTTTTCAAGGGGTCTCAATACGGATATGTTCGTTTCTCGCTCATCGCTGGGGCGCTCGCGCCGCTGGTTTTTACGGACCGCCCTGGGGGGCCTCGGCACCGCGGCGGTCGGCTCGTTTCCGCGTGCCGCATGGGCCACGAGTGCGGTCCCACCCGCTCTCCTTGCGCGTGCGCAGGCGGTGCTCGAGCAGCACGCCCACCATATCGAGCACCGCGACGTCATCGCGGTGGCTGATTTCTCGCTGGCCTCGAGCGCGCGCCGCTTCCACCTGGTGAATCTCGGCGACGGGAGCGTGAGCTCGCACTGGGTCGCGCACGGCCGCGGCTCGGATCCGGCGCATACGGGCTGGCTCGAGCGCTTCTCCAATGAGCCGCACTCGTACGCGACGTCGGCCGGTGCCTTCAGGACCGCCGGCATGTATCTCGGTGCGCACGGCCGCTCCATACGCCTCGAAGGACTCGACGCCACCAACAGCAACGCGGAGCCGCGCGGCCTCGTCGTGCACAGCGCCTGGTATGTCAGTCGCGAGATGGTCGGGGAGCGGGGCATGCTCGGACGAAGCGAAGGTTGCTTCGCCGTTTCGCAGGAGAGCCTCGAGGAGCTGCTGAGCCGGCTCGGACCCGGACGTCTGATCTACGCCGACCGGGCTTAGGCCCCCGTCTCCCGTACCGCCGACCTGCGCCGTCACGCGGCGCGATTGCGCCTGGCTTGGCTCCCCGAAAACCAGCCCGCGTAGACCACCGACAACAGGCCGATGACGAAGATGCCGTCGAAGGTTCCGGCGCCGCCGATCGATGCGACCGGCGCACCGAGCCCGCTGATCTTGCCGAGGTTCATGAGATCGGCGCCGATGAGCGTACCGAGGCTGCCGCAGATGTAGGCGAGTGCCCCGGCGTGGCGTCTCGACAGGGAGAGCGCCATGACGGTCGTGACGAGGCACGGCACGAAGATGGGCTCGGCGATCCCGATACCGGGTACCGGCCTCGCGAGCAGATGGCAGGCCAGCGCCACCACGGCTATTCCCCAGAAGCTCAGGGTGTAGAGCTGATTCCGCATCATCAGATAGAGCGACATGATGATGGGGATCACGGCGCCGCCGACGTTGATGGCCAGCACCGTGACCGTCGAGCGCACTACCGGCACCACGTAGGGCACGCCGAAGTAGCTGACGACGGCGCGGGCGCTCATGTGGTGCTCGGGCAGATAGGCGATCGGGATGTTGATATAGCTGCCGAGGAGCGAGGCCAGCAGCACTCCCATCATGGTACCGGGGGCGAGTCCCATGCTGGCGGAGGCAAAGCTGACGAGCCGTGCCGCGACGAAGCCCGCGACGACCGCGAACAGGAGCGCGAGCCCGAGCAGCGCCGGAGCGGCGACCGGAAAGTAGTGCATCCCCTGCGGCACGCGCGCTCTCAGCTCCGCGCCAGGCGGGCGGCGGCCTTGCGGCTGCGCTCGAGCAGACGGGGACTCGCGAACCTCTCGGCCCAGGCATCGAACTCGCCTCGGGTGCCGCGCCAGGCGAGCTCGTCCACATCGGCGAACAGCTCGGCATCGGTCCGCAGCGTCGCGAGCTGCTTGAAGAGGAGGGCGAGGTCGCGGCGCTCGGCGAGCACCTCCGTCGGGAACTGCTCGAGCGCTCCGTACTTTCCAATGAGCCGCGCGGCGGTCACCGGCCCGATGCCGGCGAGTCCGGGATAGCCGTCCGCGGCGTCGCCGACCAGCGCGAGGTAGTCCGGAATCCTCTGCGGCTCCACTCCGAACTTGGCGCGTACCCCGGCGGCGTCACGGATCTGCTTGCTCCTGCGGTCAACCTGCACCACGCGCTCGCCCTGGACGCATTGCGCGAGGTCCTTGTCCGGAGTCCAGATCGAGACCTTCTGTACGCGCTCATCGGCGGCTGCGAGGCGTGCGGCCGAGGCAAGCGCATCGTCCGCTTCGAGCTCCACCATCGGCCACACGGCGACGCCCATCGCCTCCAGTGCCTCCTCGAGCGGATGAAACTGTCGCAGCAGCGCTGGCTCCACGCCGTCGCCGGTCTTGTAGTCCGACCACAGGCGGTTGCGGAAGGATTCGATGACGTGATCGGTTGCGACGCCGAGATGTGTCGCTCCTCCCTCGATCATCTCGAGGATGGTGTTAAGCACTCCGACGGCCGCGCCGAAGGGCGGAGCATCACCCTGGGCGAAGCGCCGCAGCCCATAGAAATGACGGAACAGCTCGTAGGTGCCGTCGACGAGGTGAACGATCACGAAGCGGGAGGCTACCGCGGACGAGGCGCCCGCGGCCACTTCCGCGCTGGCGGCATTGTCGCTGCGGCTCTCAGCCGGAGTGGTGAGCGGCGCGGGACCCCTGCGCGGTCGACCCGCCCGGCAGGGCGCGCGCCTGGCGTAGTGTGACGAGCGTGAGATAGCCCGCCAGGAAGAGCAGCGTCGCGGCCAGATCGAACAGGAAGAATTGCATCACCAACACCTCTAGTCGCTACACGAAGAGTTTAGGGTGCACGGCCCCGGCGGAGCGCCCTGCCTTCGGGCGGAGGGGGCCTACTCCATTGGAGAGAACCCGAGGTCCGCGCTCGGATTCCGCTAGAGTTGAGCAAACGACGAGAGCCCGATGGTCCGACTGATCCTCTTCCTGGCCGCCCTCATCGCGCTGTCCTTTGCGCTCATCGCCTTCGTACGCTCGGGCCGGCGACCGGAGGCCGGGCGAGCGCGTGTTGCGACCGAGCCGGACCCTGCGGCGGCGGCTCCGGCCGCGGCAGCCCAGGACGTCACTACGAGACCACCGGAGCAGGGGTCGACGCCGCAGATCTCGACGCAGCTCGCGGAGCTCGCCTTCGGTGTTCCGGCGCGGCCTCGTGCCGATGCGCCGGCGCACCGGGAGGTCGCAGCGGCGGTCGACGCGCTGCTCGCAGGTCCGGTCCTCAAGCCCGAATACGCACCGCGCCGGCCGCTGCTCCTGCCGAAGCTCGTGCAGGCGGTGAATGACGAGAGCGTCTCGCGGCGCGAGCAGGCGCGGCTCATCGCGCAGGATCCAGCGCTGGCCGGCAACCTGCTGCGTCTCGCGAACAGCGCCTTCTATCGCGTCAACTCAGAGCCGGTGGAGAGCCTCGACCGGGCGGTGGCATTGCTCGGGACCTCGGGCATCCGCTCGCTGATGGCCGCGGCGCTGCTGCAACCGGTGTTCAGAACGTCCGCGGGTGAGTTCAAGCCTTTCCCGGACATCACCTGGGAGCATACGCAGTATGCGGCGACCGCCGCCGAAGCCTATGCGGCGATCATCGCGGACGAGGATCCGTTCGCGGGCCAGCTGCTGGCACTGCTGCAGGGGCTCGGCACGATCCTGGTATTTCGCACCACGATGGACGAGTACGCCCGGACCGGGGCGCCGGCTGATGCAGCCACCGTCGCGGCGCTGATCGAGCGGCATGCGGCCACGGTCGCGCGCCGCGTCGCGCAGGAGTGGGAGCTCTCGAGCCGCATCCTCACCGCGCTCGAGGAGCAATCGGCCGGGCAGCAGGCCGGGGCGCTCAGCGGGCTCGGCCGGTCGCTGCACTTCGGCCGCTATTGCGGCGCTCTCGCGGTGCTGCTGCGGGCGGGGCGCCTCGACGAGGAGGCGGGTCAGGCGGCACTCGCCCCCGGGGGATTTCCGGGGCCGGACTGCGCGCGTATCTGGGCACGCCTGGCCCGGCAGGTTGCCGCGGCACAGTCCTCGGCCGACACTTGAAGTTATGCCCGAGGCCTCCGCGAAGCTGTTTTCTCATCCCGCGATCGAGGTCGACTGGGTCGGCGCGAGCGAGTTCGAGGCCCACCGCGCGGCCGGGCCGAAGATCCGCATCGACGGCGACGCGAGGAGCGCACCGAGCCCGTTCGACACATTGCTCGCCGCGCTCGCCTCCTGCGCCGCAACCGACATCGTGTCCATCCTCGCCAAGCAGCGCACCCCCGCCACGGCGCTGAAAGTGGCCGTGCAGGCGCAACGGGTGGAGACGACGCCGCGGCGTCTGGCCACAGTGATTCTGCATTTTTCGATCGCCGCGCCGAACGCTACACGAGCCAAGGTAGCGCGGGCGGTGGAGCTTGCGGTGACGAAATACTGCAGCGTGCGCTCCTCACTCCTGGCCGAGGTACCGGTGACCTGGACCGTCGAGCTCTCGGCCTGAAGGAGGCGACGAAGCGTGGCGGCGCTCCCGGCTCGAGACGGAGTGACCAGAAGCGGGAGACAGAGTGCTCAGAGGGGACCGACGCCGCTCTGCCTCCCGCCCCTGGTCTATCCGGTAGATCGACAACTCCTGAGTGATCGAGGTTCACACATGAGAGCAATGCAACGGGCGTGCCATCGGCGGGCGACCGCGCCGCTCGTGCGCTTTCAAGCGCTTAGCCCGGAAGGCCACCTCCCGTCGGCAAACCCGCGATCCGCTGCCGCCCGGTCGTTGTGCAGGAGCGAGCGGCAACGCACGGCGGTGGTGCGGTGGGGCCCGCTCCGAAGCCGCAGTAGTCAGAACTTTCCTCCGTAGGAGCGCTGGCCGTTCGGGGTCTCGCAGGAGACATCGAGCGTCGTCACCTGTTGCGTGGCCGGCTCGAACCTGCGGCCCTCGCCGTCGACAAATTCCGCGCTCGCGAGCAGCGCCGCGTCCGTGCTACCCGGCAGGATCTCCTCGACGTCGTGTGTGTAGCCCGAGGAGACGCCCGCGGCGTTGATGGCCAGCTGGCAGTGGGTCCACGCGAACGAGTCGGCGTTCTGTACGCGGAACATTGAGAGCTTGCGGTTGTAGCCGACCGTCGCGGTGAGCCCCTCATCCGTTCGGCTGGGCTGCGCGATGCTGGTCTCGGGGGCAGTCGCCCGCGCCTTCTGCGGGGTCTCTTGGTACTGCGAGCTCAGGCGCCAGACGAGGACGCCGGCGCACAACACCGCGATGACGAGGAGGCCGGAGAGCCCGATCCGAGAGGCGTTGCGGCGGATCGGCCGGCCGCAGTGAGGACAGGCGGCGGCCGCGGACGAGACGTCCAGGCCACAGTCAGGGCACTTGCGCAGGCTCACCGGCTCATCCCCCCTTCAACCCGCCTATTGTGTCGCGTCGCGACGGCGGGCGTCATCTGGCCGTGAGGCAGGGGCGGCCGGGCAGCTCAGTGCGGCGAGACTCGCAACGGCGCCGTGCGGCAGCGAGTGCGTCGTGCGGTGCGGCAGGCCAGTGCCTGGACGGGGCTCGGCTCGGCGGAACCGTGGCGCGCGCGCCGGCAACGCGGCCGGTCGCAGCGATTCGATGAGCAGCAATGGGAGCGGATCAGCGGCATGCCGGTACCGCGGGAGGGCGGTCAGCGGTCAGGGCAGAGTCGCGGCGCTGATCGTACGGGCCGGGCGTGCCGGCCGGTCGAGCTCGGGGCGGTTGCCGGCCTGATCGAACAGCATGCCGCCGAACAGCTCCGCCGGCTGCGGCTCGCAGCAGTAGTACCCCTGCCAGTGATCGCAGCCCAGGGCGCGCACGCAGCTCAGCTGCTCCTCGGTCTCGACACCCTCGGCGACGACCTGCAGGCCGACGCTGTGGGCGAGGGAGATGATGGCGCGCACGATCGACTCGTCGGTGCGGCTGGTCGCGAGGTCGCGCACGAAGCTGCGATCGATCTTCAGCTTGTCGATCGGGAAGCGCCGCAGGTAACTCAAGCTCGAGTACCCGGTGCCGAAGTCGTCGACCGCGACGGTGATGCCCATCTTGCGCAGCTGCTTCAGCACCCCGACCGATTCCTCGGGGTTGGTCATGACCGCGCTCTCGGTGAGCTCGATTTCGAGGCAGCGAGCATCGAGGCTCTCCGCGGCCAGGGCTGCGCGGATCACCTCGACCAGGTTCTGGTGCCGGAACTGGGTGGCGGACAGGTTGACCGCCAGGCGAACCTGCGAGCCGGCGTCGAGCTTCCAGGCACGCGCCTGGCGGCACGTCTCACGGATCACCCACTCGCCGAGCGGGATCATGAGTCCGGTCTCCTCGGCGAGCGGAATGAAAGACGAGGGGCCGATCACGCCGCGCAGCGGATGGCGCCAGCGCAGCAGCGCCTCGGCCGTGATGATCCGCCCGGTCTTGGTGGACATCACGGGCTGGAACGACAGCTCGAACTCGCCCGCCGCGAGTCCGCGCCGCAGGTCGTTCTCCAGCGCGAGGCGCTCGTGCATCGAGTCCGTCATGCCGCGCTGGAAGAACTGCACCTCGCCGCCGCGCTCCTTGGCGAGCGCCATGGCGACCTCGGCGTGGGCCAGCAGGTCGTCGACCCGGCGGCCGTCATCGGGCCATACACTGACGCCGATACTGGGGCGTACGTTGACGTCGGCGCCGTTGATCGAGAACGGCTCGCGCAGCTCCGCGAGGATGTTGCGTGTGATGCTCTCGGCATCGACGCGCGCCGAAAGACTGTCGATCATCACGACGAACTCATCGCTCCCGAGACGCGCCAGCAGGTCCCCGGGACGCAGCACCGCGCCGACCCGTCGGGCGACTTCCGAGAGCAGCCAGTCGCCGGCGCCGTGGCCGAGCGAATGATTCAGCGAGCTGAAATGATCCAGGTCGAGCACCGCGACGGCGATGGCGCGCTCGGGACGACCGGTGTCCGATACCGCCTGCGCGAGCCGCTCCTTGAAGAGCAACCAGTTCGGCAGCCCGGTGAGGGAGTCGTGGGTGGCGAGGTACTGGAGCCGCGTGTGCACCTCCTCGAGCTCGCGGGTGCACTGCGCGGTGCGCTCGGAGAGGCGGCGCTCGTAGAAGATCGCGATGCGGGTGATGGCGAGTATCGCGAGGCCCGCGGCGCCGAGCGCGAGCGCGAGGAACTGGCGGCCGGCACCGGGTCCCTGGCCGAAGTGGCTGAAGTCGAAGCTGGCGCCCCGCCAGCCGCTGATGGGCAGCAGCAGCAGCGCCGCGGCGCCGAGGAGCGCGGCGGCAGCCTTGGCCGTGATTCCGGACCAGGAGGGCTTGGTGGCGACACGGTAGCGCAGCCAGAGCGCGCTGGTGAGAGCGGCGAAGGCCAGGGCGAGAGAAAGAATGAGGGGTCGAACGATGCCCCCGGCAGGGCGGGCTGGACCGAGCGCGGCGACGCTGGTCCAATAGGTTGCCGATATCCCTGCCGCGGCCGCCGTGCCCCCGGCCAGAATTCTCGAGGTGCTTGGCTCGCTCCCTGCGAACACCGCGAGCATTCCCATGAGGTCGAGCACGGCGACCGCGAACGCTGCGAAGAGAATCGTGACATCGGTATCGGCCCAGCTCTGCGTCCCGAGGGCGAGCAGACCAACCAGATCGAGGCCCCACAGCCCCGCACCAAGCGCGAGTGCGCCGGACACGGTCCTGCACAGCACGCGCCGGCGCGAAGAGGCCGACAGGCGTGTGGTCACATCCAGTGTGGTGTGGGAAGCAGCTAGAGCGATCACTGCCGCTAGCCCTGCGAGCCACCCATCGACCGTCACGCCAATTACCGTCCGTGGTTGCCGAGGCCTTCCATGGGGCGCCAAGGTACGCGGACGAGTTCCGCTACAGAATTGCAGGAATTGGGTAAAGGCCCAGGGGAAACTCTGTAGTGGGCCGCTCGCGCGCGTGCACTCCGCCGTGAGCTGGCGCAAATCCCGCTGGCGCCGGCTCAGATCTCGATGATCTTGTTGCGCACGGCGTACTTCACCAGGTCCGAGAGCGAAGCGAAGCCCATCTTACGCATTATGTTGCTTCGATGGGTTTCGGCGGTCTTGACGCTGATACCGAGCGAGCGCGCGACCTCCTTGTTGCTGGCGCCCTCGGCGAGCAGCTGCACGATCTCACGCTCGCGTACCGACAGCGTCGTCGCGGAATCCTGCGGCTCGCCGCTCCCCCCGCCGCGCAGGTAGCCCTCGAGGACCAGGCGCGCAACCTTGGAAGTGAAGAACGTCTGGCCCTCCAGCAGCGCTTCCACCGCGCGCACCAGGATCCGTCCGGCGTCGGACTTGAGCACATAGCCGCGCGCGCCGGCCGAGAGCACCTCGCGCACCAGCTGCTCGGATTCGTGGGCGGTGAGGATCAGGACGCTGGTCTCGGGGCGTGCGGCGAGGATCCGGCGGGTCGCATCGAGCCCGTTGAGCTCCGGCATGCTCAGGTCGAGTATGGCGATGTCGGGCTCATGCAGCACGACCAGCTCGGCGGCAGCGCGGCCGTTGGCCGCCTGCGCGACCACGGTCCAGCGCTCATCGTCGGCGAGCGTCGCCGCCAGCCCGCGGCGCACCATCTCGTGGTCGTCGGCGATGACGATGCGGGCGGTGCCCCGTCTGCTAGGCACTACGGGCCTCGGACAGCGGTTGCAGAGGCACCGTCGCGCGGATGCGGGTTCCCGCGCCAGCGGACTCCAGCACGAAGGTTCCGCCCACCTGGCGGATACGCTCGCGCATGCCCGCGAGACCGACGCCGAGCGTCGGCACGCTCGGGGTCCCGCGGGCCATGTGGTCCCGGCGGGCAATCCCGCGGCCCGCGTCCTCGACCTCGAGGCTCACGGAATGCGGCAGGACCTCGAGACGCAGCGCGACCCAGGGGCTCGCCGAGTGCCGTTGAACGTTGGTGAGCGCCTCCTGGGCCACACGAAACAGCGTGAGCTCATTGGCGCTCGAGAGCCGGGGCATCGACTCGGGGAGCTCCAGACGCAGCTCGATGCCGCTGCGCTCGCGCAGGCCATCCGCCAGCCAGCGCAGCGCGCTCACCAGCCCGAGCTCATCGAGCAGCGGCGGGTGCAGCAGGTAGGAGGCGGTGCGGATCTCGGTCGAGCATTGGCGCGCGAGGCGGATCGCGTTCTCGAGCAGCTCGCGCGGCTTGGCGGCGAGCGACTTGGTGGCCTCGGAGAGGCGCGCCAGGTCGAGCTCGAGCGCGGCCAGCGTCTGACCGGTGGAGTCGTGCAGCTCGCGGCCGATGCGGCGGCGCTCCTCGTTCTGGATGCGCGTCAGCTCGCCCGCGAGTACCTGCAGATCCGCCAGCACCTGCTCGCGCTCGAAGTCGAGCAGCACCTGCGTCACCTGATCGGCGACGGCGCCGACGAAGTTCGTTTCGTCCGGATGCCACTGCCGCGGGGCTGCGAGCTGCGAGGCCGACACCACGCCGATGAGCTCGCCCGCGCGCCAGATCGCCGCCGCGACGAGTGCACGGGAGCTCGCGAGAGGCTGCAGCACGCCCGTGAGTCCCTGCACGCGCGGATCGGCCGGAACGTCGGCGCTCTCGAAGACGCGCTCGGTGCGCAGCATGTCGATGTACGTCGAGACGCGGCTCATCGGAACCCTGATCGACTCCGCCCGGGCCGCGCTGCCCCGCTCATAGAGCGCCGCGCAGCTGAGGGTCGCTCCCTGGTCCTCGAGCATCCAGATCGCCACGCGGTCCGCGCCCAGCACCTGGGCGGCATCGGCGCAGATTCCCTCGAGAGCCGCGCTCATGCCGCTCCAGCCGCTGCCGCGGTTGCGGCTCGCAACGCGCAGCAGCACCTCCGACTGGCGCTGCATGCGCACGACGCGCGCGGCCTCGGCTTCTTCGCGCTGTTTGCGCTCGTTGATGTCGCGCAGCACGGCCTGCACCGCCGGCGCACCGCCGTACTCGACCTGAACGCCCTGCACCTCGATCCAGATTACCTCGCCGTCGAGCCGCCTGATGCGCGCCTCGCGCGGCGGCGCGGGCACGCCGATCTCGAGGATGCGCCGGGTGCGCTCGGCGATCATCTTCCGGTCCGGCTCGAGCACGAAGGACATCACCGGAATCCCGCTCAGCACGTCGTCGGGCTTGGCGGCGATCAGCCGCCGCGCGGCGGCATTGCCGAACAGCACTTCACCCCCGCGATGCACCAGGACGGCCTCGGGCAGCGCATCGACCAGTGCGCGGTAGCGGCCCTCGCTCTCGCGCCGCTGCTGCTGCGCGCGCTTGGCCTCGGTGAGGTCATGCACCACGGCGAGGGTGAGGAGACTCTTGCCTTGCCGGAGAATGTTGAGGTCGACCTCAGCCGGGAAGGTCGCCCCGTTGTCGATACGCCGGTGGGTCCATTCGAAGCTCGCGTTGCCGTCGCGCATCGCCTGCTCGATGTGCCGACGCCGCGCCAGCGTCGAGGGCTCGCCACCCGGCTGCTCGAGCGGCGACATGTCTTCGGGCGTGAGCGTGCGCACCGCCTCGAGGTCAGGCAGCCCGAACATGCGCAGCGCGGTCTCGTTGGCGGCGATGAGGCGGTCGCCTTCACCGAGAAAGACGCTGAAGGAGGTGTTGTTGAACAGCGTCCGGTAGTGGGCCTCGCGATTGCGCAGCGCACGCAGCGAGTGACTGAGGAGCAGCGTCATGGCGAGCACCAGCGCGGAGAAGGCCCCGGTCACCACCAGCGTAGTGGTGGTGCGCTCGCGCCAGGGAGTCAGGATCGCATCGACCGGCCGGGCCGTCACCACGATGGCCGGGTACTGGCGTACCTGGGCGAAAGCGTACACGAGGCGAGCGGCGTACACGGGCGAGTAGCCCTCGATGGTTCCCGACTCCCAGCCGCTCGCCAGGTAGTGCCTGGCCTGCTGGAACGTCGGGGTCGAGGAGTAATTGCGGCCGACCAGACCGTGCCCGGGCTTGTCCTCCATGACGGCGAGCAGCATGCCCTCCTTCGTCACGAGGAATATCACCCCGCCGGGCCCCCCGAGCTGGGTGCGCAGCGACTCGAATGCGCGAAAATCGAACAGTGCGCCGGCCCAGAGGTCCGGGTTGGAGGAGGAGGGCACGTGGCGGGCGATCGGCACCAGCAGGCTGTCATTGGTGGCGCTCGCTGCGTGATCCGGGTCGGGAATCGGCGCGCCGATCCAAACGTCGGGGCCCCGGGAAGCGATCGCGGTGAACCATTCGGGCGGTTTGCCGCCATCGTAGGATCCGGCGCGGCCGACGCGGGCGAAGCGCGCCGCATCGGCCACGAACACCGAGCGCACATATTGCCCGCCGCTCATGGCCTGGCCGAGCGCCGGAGTCAGGTCGCGCTCCGCTACCGCGCTCAGGCCACCGGCGGATTGAATCTCGGTGGCCCGGCTGACCGCCGAACCGACGCCGTCGCTGATCATCGCGAACGAGCTCTGCTCGAGCGCCACGGCCACCGCGCGCAGCCGGTTGCTCTCCGACTGAATGGTCTGCTCACGATCGTTGCGGATGCGCTGCAGGGAGTATGCCCAGCCGGTCGCGAGCACCAGCGCGGCGTAGAGCAGCAGGGTCCAGCTCAAGCTGGATGGCAGCAAAAGCGAAGCGCCACCGGGAGCACCGGTTTTGAACTTCGCAGGGATCTCTGGTTCCCCGGACAGGCGTACCCCCTGATCCATTCACAGGGCCGCGGCGGTTGTTGTCGACTTCAGTTTGCTCCAAAGCGTGTCCGTAGGCTATGCCCCCCGAGTCAACCGGGGAACGCCCCAGCCCGTTGGAGGGCGGACGGGCTCGAACGCGTGAGGTTAAATGGCGTCTAATCGTCGGCGGCTGTGCCGACGCGGAGGTGGCCTATGCGGATCGCGACTGTGAAAGTGGGCTTGTGGGCTTTCCTGGCCGGCCTCGTCTGGTCTTTGCCCTCGTGGGCAGCGGACGCGCCGACGAGCGCGGCCGCGCCCGCCGAGTCGGCGGTATGGATGCCGAAGGAGCTCACCTTCGTCTATATGGGCTTCACCGCGCATTACTCCTGCGACGGTCTGCTCGACAAGATGCGCCGCGTGCTCCTCATGCTCGGCGCCCGTGCCGACCTCGACGTGACCCGCTACGGATGCTCATCCTCATATGGCACCCCGGATCCCTTTCCGGGCGTGCGGATCAAGATGAGCGTGCTGGCGCCCGCACCCAATGGAGCGCCGCCTGCTGCGCCCGTGCCGGCACAGTGGAAGAGCGTCGAGGTGCGCCTCAACAAGGACCCGCTGTACGAGGCCGGCGATTGCGAGCTCATCGAGCAGATCAGGCAGAAGATCCTGCCGCAGTTCACGACGCGCAAGGTCGAGTTCAACTCGAACTGCGTCCCCAATCAGCTCTCGGCCGGTGGCACCTGGCTGCGCGCCGAGGTACTGACTGCGGATCAGAAGGATGACAAGGCGCTCGCTTCCAAATAACCTGAGCAGTCGCAATCGCTGCGGGGGGGCGGGCGGATGAGTCAACACGGCGGATCCGGTTAGGTGGGCTCCGCGGAGCGCTCCGGTGGGGCGCCCTCGAGATTCCCACTCGCGCTCGCCTCGCTGCTCGGCGCCGCGCTCCTCATCAATTATGTGGATCGCGGCACGATCTCCACCGCCGCGCCGCTCATCAAGAGCGAATTTCAGCTCGACGCGTTCCAGATGGGCCTGCTGCTGGGTGCGTTCTTCACGACCTACGTGCTGTCGCAACCCCTCATGGGGATCCTCGTCGACCGCCTCGGCGCGGCGCGCGTGCTGGCCGCCGGCTTCACGGTCTGGTCGATCGGGACGTTCTTGACCGGCCTGTCGGCCGGCCTGACCTCGCTGGTGGCGCTGCGGCTCGTGATGGGAGTGGGCGAGTCGGTGTGCTACCCGAGCGGCTTTGCGCTCATTTCCCAGCGGGTGGAGCACCCGCAGCGCGCGCGCGCCACCGCCATCATGCAGCTCGGCAGCGTCATCGGCCCGGCGCTCGGCACTTACATCGGCGGCGCCGTGATGATCCGCTACGGCTGGCGCACGATGTTCATGGCGCTCGGTCTCGCCTCGCTCCTCTGGCTGATACCGTGGGCCGGACAGCTGCGCGCGCCGGCACCGGCCGGGCGTTCCGAGGCCGGCGCCGTGCAGCCGCGCTGGATCGATATCGTGCGCCAGCGCGCGCTCTGGGGCACCGTGCTCGGGAACTTCTGCTCGAACTACGCCTTTTACTTCGTCTTCACGTCGGTGCCGCTCTATCTCGTGGAGGAGCGCGGCCTGTCGCTGGCGTCGATGACCTATGTCCAGAGCCTGATCTTCGTGATGGATTCGCTCAGCATTCTCGCCACCGGTTGGCTCATCGACGCGTGGATCCGCCGCGGCGCGACCCCGAGCCTCGCTTACAAGACCGCACTTTCGCTGAGCGCGGCCGGCGTGGGCGCATGCCTGCTGTCTCTGAGCGGAGCGGGTGCGGCCGCTGGCGCGGCGCTGCTGCTCGCGACGGGCCTCGCCGACGGTCTCAACTCACCCTCGGTCGGCGCTCTGACGCAGCGCTTCGCGGGGCCGCTCGCGACCGGACGCTGGATGGGCACGCAGAACGCGCTCAGCAACACCGCGGGCTTCCTCGCCCCGGCAGTGACCGGCTACCTGGTGAAGGAGAGCGGCGGCCACTACACGCTCGCCCTGTGGGTCACGGGCGGGGTGGCCGTGGTGGGGCTGCTCGCGTGGCTGGTGGTGGTACCGGTCGTCGAGCCGGTCGACTGGAGCCGCGCGGCGGCTACGCATACGTCCGCGCCCGTTCCTGATCCGCGATGATGTCGCGCGCCGCGAGGTACAGGTGCGCCGCGGCCCAGAATCCCGTCGGCACGATGCACAGCATCGCGAGACGCAGCGCGTCCGTATCATTGAGGTGATAGCGCAGGAACCAGTCGTTCAGCAGGCCGATCACGTTCGGCGTGATGACGAGATTGCCGAGGTTGGCGAGGAACAGCACCATCGCGCAGAACATGGCGCGCATGCGGCAGGGCGCGAGGTTGTTGAGCAGCCCGAAGCCGGGGCCGATATAGAAGTAGATCGCCGGAATGTAGATCCACAGCATCGCCTTGGCGAGCGCCAGGTCGCGCGTCCAGTAGACCACTCCCGAGGCGACGGTGGCGATGGCGGTGCCGGCTGCGAGCAGCCACACGATGCGGCGCGCATCGACCATGGTGCTGCGTGCCATGAGCCAGCCGGTCGCGAGCGTGGCGAGCCCTCCGCCCCAGAGATGCATGTTCTGCGTGACGTCCCCGGCCTGGCCCACGCTCATGTGGTAAGTGCGTTGCAGGAACGTCGGCGTCCAGAACATGAGCCCCCAGCCCCATAGCGCGCACACCGCGGTGCCCATCATGGTGTGCACCCCGGAGCGCTGCTGCCACATGAAGCTCATGGTGGCCTTGACGGAAGGCGCGAGGCTGTCCTTGCCGGCGTCGAGGCAGCCACGCCTCGGCTCGCGCACGGTGAGCCACACTGCGAGTCCCGCGAGTACACCCGGAATCCCGAGCGCGTAGAACACCGCCCGCCAGCCGTATTGATCGGCGATCGCGCCGGCGACGTTGTAGCCGAGCCAGGCGCCGATCGGAGCGCCGAGCGAGAACACGGTGAGCGCCATGGCACGCCGGGTGGCGGGAAAGTAGTCCGACAGGAGGGAGTTGGCGCCCGGCGTGCCGCCGGCCTCGCCGACCGTGACACCGACGCGCGCCAGGAAGAACTCGAACGAAGTGCGCGCCAGTCCGCAGACCGCGGTCATGATCGACCATAGCACCAGGCACACGGCGACGATTCTACGGCGGTTATAGCGGTCGATGAGCCAGGAGAGCGGGAAGCCGAGCAGGATGTAGAAAACGCCGAATGCCATGCCGGTGAGCAGCGAGACGCCGAGGTTCGTGAGGTGCAGCTCATCGCGGATCGGGTCGAGCACCGTCGAGACGACGTAGCGGTCGGCGATGCTGAGTGTGTAGACGAGGCACATCATGATCAGCACATACCAGCGCTCTACGAAGGACTCCGACTGCGGCTCGGCGAGCCGCAGGGCCGAACTCTCCGACGCGATGCTCGATTGCAGCTCGCTCATGGGATCCCGCCTGGCATGCGATTGAGTCAGGTTACGCCTGCGGCGCGCGGCTGTCCTCCACAATCAGGTCGGCGGCTTTCTCGGCGAGCATCATGACCGGCGCGTTGGTGTTGCCCGAGGTGACATTGGGGAATGCCGAGGCATCGACGACGCGCAGTGCCGTCACGCCGCGCACGCGCAGCCGGGGATCGAGCACCGTGGTGCGCGCGTCTGATCCCATGGCGCAGGTGCCGCAGGCGTGGAACACCGAACCCGAGCGCGCGCGGAAGTCCGCGAGGATCTCCTCTTCCGTGGTCACGGCGCCGCCCGGCTCGCGCTCGGCCTCGATGATGGCGGCGAGCGGTTCGGCCGCGGCAATCCGCCGCAGCAGCTGTGATCCCTCGAATACGTCGCGCACGTCCTCGGCGGCCGACAGCGCGTTCGGGTGGATCGCCGGGCTCTTGAGCGGATCGAGCGAGCGTATATGGATGGAGCCGCGGCTCAGCGGCCGGCAGGTGTTGAAGGAGATGAGAAATCCGGGATAGGGATCGGGCTTCATCAGGCGCCGCGTCGAGCCGAGAGTCGTGGTGGAGTAACTCGCCGGATTGAAATAGATGTGCATGTTGGGCCGCGCGAGTCCGGCGCGGCTGCGCAGGAACGCTCCCGCCTGGTTGACGCTCATCGCCAGCGGGCCGCTGCGGCCGCCGAGGGCGTAACGAAGGCCCGCCCACACCTTGCCGAGGAACGGCGCGAGCTCGTTGTTGAGGGTGGGCACGCGCGAGCGGTAGTAGTAGTTGACGGCGAGGTGATCCTGCAGTCCCTGGCCGACGGCGGGCGAGTCGGCGATCACCGGTATGCCGAACCGGCGCAGCAGCTGGCCGTCGCCCACCCCCGAGAGCTCGAGCAGCTGCGGCGAGTTGATGGAGCCGCCCGAGAGGATCACTTCGCGCCGCGCCCTCGCCACCTCTCTGGTGCCGGACGCGAGGAACTCCACGGCGCTCGCGCGCCGGCCTTCGAACAGCACGCGCGTCGCCTGGGCGCGCAGGCGGATCTCGAGGTTGGGACGATGCCTCACCGGCCGCAGGTAGGCGTTGGAGGCCGAGACGCGTACGCCGTCCCTGATGGTCACCTCCCACAGTCCCGACCCTTCAGATTGCGCCCCGTTGAAGTCGCGGGTGCGCGCAACACCCAGGCTGTCGCACGCCCGGAGAAAGACCTGGCACAGGGGGTGCACGCGCGCCGACACATCGCTCACCCCGACCGGGCCGCCGACGCCGTGGAACTCCGGCTCGCCGAAGGGGTGATCCTCGAGCTTCCTGAAGTAAGGCAGGACGTCCTTGAATGACCAGCCGGGGTTGCCGGCCGCCGCCCAGTCGTCGAAGTCGCCGGGCTGACCCCGCACGTACACCATGGCGTTGATCGAGCTCGAGCCGCCGAGTACCTTGCCGCGCGGCCAGAACTGGCGGCGATTGCCGAGCGTCGGGTCGGGTTCCGCCTGGTACATCCAGTTGAAACGCGGATCGTTGAAAGTGCGGCCGTAGCCGATCGGCACCTGGATCCAGGGCGAGCGGTCCGGACCGCCCGCCTCGAGCAGCAGCACCCGCTCGGTGCCGCTCGCGGTCAGGCGGTTGGCGAGGACGCAGCCGGCGGTGCCGGCTCCGATCACGATGTAGTCATAGTCAGCCATCTGTGGTTAGGATCGCACGATGCAGCTTCGGGACATCCAGACCTTCATCGCCGGCAATCCCCCGCCGCACTACGGCGGGCGCTACTTCGTGTTCGTCAAGCTCACGACCGACGGCAACGTGCACGGCGTGGGCGAGGCCTACTGCGTACCGTTCCACCCCGAGGTCGTCACCCGCATGATGGTGGATGTCTTCAACCGTTACCTGAGGGGTGAAGACCCGCACAACATCGAGAGGATCTGGCGGCGCGTCTACTCTGCCGGCTACACCCAGCACGCGGATCTCGCGCTGATCGGCGTGCTGTCGGCGCTCGAGATGGCCTGCTGGGACATCATCGGCAAGGAGGCCAACCAGCCCGTTTACAATCTTCTCGGCGGGCGGGTGCACGAGCGGCTGCGCACCTACACCTATATCTACGCGCGCCCCGGAGACGAGACCGACGTCTACCAGGACCCGGAGCTCGCGGCCGAGCGGGCCGCCGAGTACCTGGCGCAGGGCTTCACCGCGCTCAAGTTCGATCCCACCGGTCCCTACACGGCCTTCGACGGGCGGCAGCTCTCGCTCGGGCAGCTCGAGCTGTGCGAGCGTTTCATGAGGGTACTGCGGGCCGCGGTCGGGACGCGGGCGGACCTGCTGTTCGGCACCCACGGCCAGATGACGGCCGCCGGCGCGCTGCGTCTGGCGCGGCGCATCGAGCCCTATGAGCCGCTGTGGTTCGAGGAGCCGGTGCCGCCGGATGCCCCCGAGGAGATGGCGCGCGTCGCCCGGGGTACGCGCATCCCGATCGCCGCCGGCGAGCGGCTCGCGACCAAGTACGACTTCGCGCGGCTGCTGAAGGAGGGCGCGGCGGCGATCCTGCAGATGAACCTTGGGCGCGTGGGCGGCATCCTCGAGGCGAAGAAGATCGCCGCCATGGCGGAGGTGCAGCACGTGCAGATCGCCCCGCATCTCTACTGCGGCCCGGTGGTCGGCGCCGCGAACATCCAGCTCGCGACCTGCAGCCCGAATTTCCTGATCCTCGAGGGCATCGAGCGCTGGCAGGGATTTCACGCCGAGGTGCTCACCAGGCCGATCCGCTGGGAGGCGGGCTACGTCATCCCGCCGACCGAGCCCGGGCTCGGCGTCGATCTCGACGAGGAGGTGATCGCCCGCCATCCCTACCGCGGCACGGAGCTGCATCTGGAGATGTCGGGCGATCCGCTCGACTGACGAACTCGACTTCGCGCGCGCCCATTCACCGATAGGTCGTCCAGATCGTCTTCAGATCGCAGTACTTGTCGATGGCATGCGGTGAGCGGTCGCGCCCCGAGCCGGAGAGCTTGAAGCCGCCGAACGGCGTTGCCATGGTGGAGCGGTCGAAGGCGTTGACCCAGACCGTACCGCCCCGCAGGGCGGTTGCCAGGCGGTGCGCGCGGTTGATGTCGGAGGTCCATACCGCGGCCGCGAGGCCGTAGGGGGTGTCGTTGGCGATGCGCAGCGCCTCGGCCTCCTCGCGGAAGGTCATGACGGAGAGCACCGGACCGAAGATCTCTTCGCGCGCCACCTTCATGTCGTTGCGCGCGTGGTCGAGCACGGTCGCCTCGACGTAGAAGCCGCCGGTCTCCTTGAGCGTCTGACGGCCGCCGAGCGCGATGCGCGCGCCGTCCGCGACACCTGAGTCGATGTAGCCGAGCACGCGCTGCATGTGGCCGCGGTCGATGAGCGCCCCCATCTGGGTCGTGGGCTCGAGCGGATGGCCGAGCGTGATGGTGCCGGCGACCTTCGCGATCGCCTCGAGCAGCCGATCCTTCACCGCCTGGTCGACGATGAGGCGCGATCCGGCGTGGCAGGTCTGGCCGCTGTTGTAGTAGACGCCCCAGGCGATGCCGTAAGCCGCCTCGCCGAGGTCGGCGTCCGCGAACACCACCTGCGGCGTCTTGCCGCCGAGCTCGAGCGCCACGCGCTTGAGGTTCGATTCGGCCGCATAGCGCAGCATCAGCCGCCCGACCTCGGTCGAGCCGGTGAAAGCGATCAGATCGACCTCGGGATGGAGTGCGAGTGCCTTGCCGGCTTCCTCGCCGAAGCCGGGCACGACGTTGAAGACGCCGGGCGGCACGCCTGCCTCGGCGGCGAGCTGCCCGAGCCGGATCCCGGTGAGCGGTGATTGCTCCGCGGGCTTGAGCACCACGGAGTTGCCGGTGAGGAGTGCCGGACCCACCTTCCAGCAGCTGATGATGAGCGGGTAGTTCCACGGCACGATCGCGGCGACCACTCCGAGCGGCTCGCGTCGGATCAATGCCAGGTCGTTGGGCCCCGTGGGCGCCACCTCGTCGTAGAGTTTGTCGGCGAGCTCGGCGTAGTACTCGATGCAGTCGGCGCAGTTCGCTACATCGACGCTCACCGAGTTCTGGATGGGCTTGCCGACATCGCGCGTCTCGAGGAGCGCCAGCTGGTCGAGGTCGGCACGGATCCCTTCCGCGAAGCGCCGCAGGATCTTCTTGCGCTCCCGTGGCTCCATGCGCCGCCACGGTCCGTTCTCGAAGCTGTCGCGAGCCGCCTTCACTGCCACGTCGACGTCCGCAGCGCGGCAGCGCGCGACCTGGCACACGACCTGCCCGTCGATCGGCGAGACGTCATCGAAGATGCCTCCGTCGAGCGCCGGGACCGCACGACCGGAGATGAACGCGCGCCCCTCGGGCTTCGCGGCGGCGGCAAGGCGCTCCCACGTCCCGCGGTCGCGCTTCAGGGCTGAGGTACTCATGGGACTCCCGCTCTGGAGGCTAAAGCTTCCACAGGGGCCGGAGGCGTCAAGCCTAGAAAAAGAATAGCGCCATCTAAAAACGATATCGCCGATGACCGTATATAAGGTGTCATCGCAGCGTGCGCTCGACGGCCCGGCGCCAGCCCTCGATCAGCCGCGCGCGGCGGGCCGCCGGCATCGAGGGGTGAAAGACCGCCTCCCGACTCCAGGTTCTCGCCACGTCCTCGAGGCTCTTCCAGACGCCGGTGGCGATACCGGCCAGAAACGCCGCTCCGAGCGCCGTCGTCTCGAGCTCGGCGGGACGTTCCACCGGCGCCTCGAGAACGTCTGCCAGGAACTGGCAGAACCAGTCGTTGGCCGCCATGCCCCCGTCGACGCGCAGCGCCTGCGGGCGCTGGGCACCGTCGCGCGCCATGGCGCTCGTCAGGTCGAGCGTCTGGTACGCGACCGACTCGAGCGCGGCGCGCGCCAGATGGGCGGGCGAGGTGTCGAGCGTGAGGCCGCAGAGCAGGCCGCGGGCATCAGGATCCCAATACGGCGCTCCGAGGCCCACGAAGGCCGGTACCAGGTAGACACCATGCTCGTCGGGAACGCTCGCGGCCAGAGCGGCAGTCTCGGCGGCGTCGCCGATCAGTCTGAGGCCGTCGCGCAGCCACTTGACCGCCGCGCCGGCGACGAAGATCGATCCTTCCATCGCGTAGGCAAGCTGCGCACCCACGCGGTAGGCCGGCGTCGTGAGCATGCGGTTGGCGGAAGGCACCGCCTGCTCGCCGGTGTTGAGAAGCAGGAAGCAGCCCGTGCCGTAGGTCGACTTCGCCATTCCGGGCGCGACGCACGCCTGGCCGATGAGCGCTGCCTGCTGGTCGCCGGCGATGCCGCCGATGGGGAGGGCGCGCCCGAAGAGCTCAGGCTCGGTCGTGCCGTAATCTTCACTGCTGGCGCGCACCTCGGGCAGCACTGCCCGGGGCACGCGCAGGAGTCTCAGGAGCTCCTCATCCCAGCACTGGCGGTGAATGTCGAACAGCAGCGTCCTTGAGGCGTTGGTGACGTCGGTCGCGTGCACGCGAGCGCCGGTGAGCCGCCAGAGGAGAAACGTATCGATCGTGCCGAAGGCCAGCTCGCCGCGCTCGGCCCGTGCCCGCGCGCCCGGAACCTGATCGAGGATCCAGGCGATCTTGGTGGCGGAGAAATACGGATCGAGGAGGAGCCCGGTCTTCCCCTGCACCAGCGCTTCCGCGCCCGCTGCCTTCAGCCGTGCGCACTCCTCGGCGGTGCGCCGGTCCTGCCAGACGATGGCCCGGTAGATCGGCTCACCCGTCGCGCGCTCCCAGACGACCGAGGTCTCGCGCTGATTGGTGATGGCCAGCGCCGTGATCGTCTGGGGGCCCCCGCACCGCGCAATGACCTCGGCGGTGACCGCGAGCGTGTCGCGCCAGATTTCCTGCGGATCGTGCTCGACCCAGGCCGGAGCGGCGTAGTGCTGGGCGTGCTCGCGGCGGGCGAGCGCCACGGCGCGCGCGCGTTCGTCGAAGGCGATGGCGCGCGTCGAGGTCGTGCCCTGGTCGATCGATAGAATGAGCGAGCGCGTCATCGGGTACCCATTCTCACGCAGCGGACGCCCGGGCGCTGCGATCGTCTGATGCTTGGACGCAACAGGGATGCATCCCACGGACTGAGCGGGCCAGGTCTTCGCCGGCGCCTCGTCTGCGTGCCAGGCAATCCCTTTTTGAGATACGAGTATCCGATTTCTAGACTTCTGGCGGTCACAAAGGTGTGAAAGGCTAGCGCAGCGCGTCTGCAGCCGCTTCGGAGCACGAAACCTCCGAAGGCGCAAGTTGGCTGGATGACGCTCCGATGACGTGTTTATTCAAGCGCTTCTGGGGCGAATGGTATAAACGTCATCTCGATGGCCGCCTGGGACGGCGGATGCGTTCGAGTGGGGAATACACAACCAAACCCTCGGGGAGCAACGCGATGAAGGTCAATCCGAAGATCTCTGCGGCAGTGGCGGCTGTACTGGGAGCGCCGGCGTATGTGCTGGCGGCGCCGAGCGATCTGACCGCACCGGCCGACCAGGCGACGACAGGGCCCGCCGAAACGGGCGGTCTTGCGGAAGTGGTCGTGACGGCGCAGCGCCGCACTGAGAACCTGCAGGACGTCCCGATTACGATCCAGGCGATCACCGGCGAGCAGCTGGCGCAACTTCACATCAACAGCGCCGAGGATCTGCTCAAGTACACACCCAACGTCACTTACAGCGGCAACGGCCCGGGCACTGGCAACTTCTTCATGCGAGGCTTGGGCGGCGTCGGCTCCGGCAACCAGTCGCAGTCGACGACGGCGGCCTTCCCGAACGTCGCGCTCTACCTCGACGACCAGTCGATGCAGTTCCCGGCCCGCAACAACGACGTCTACCTGGTCGACATGGAGCGCGTCGAAGTCCTCGAGGGACCGCAGGGAACGCTCTTCGGCGGCGGCGCTCAGGCCGGCGCCATCCGCTACATCACCAACAAGCCGAAGCTGGATCAGACCTCGGGCGAGTTTAATGCCGGCTACGGCACGACCGCCGGCGGCGACCCGAACACCGTCCTGAATGCCACGCTCAACGTCCCGCTGATCGCCGACACCCTGGCGCTGCGCGGCGTGGTGTTCTCGGAGCGCCGTGGCGGCTACATCGACAACGTCGCGGGAACGATCGGTTTTCAGGCGAACTCGCCGTATGTGGCGCTCGGCCAGAATCCGATCGCCAACAATTACCAATTGACGGCGAACAATACCAACGGGATCGACTACCAGGGTGCGCGCCTGTCGCTGCTCTGGAAGTTCAATAACGAGTGGAATTTCCTGATCCAGCAGAACTACCAGGACGTGCAGACCAACGGGTATTTCTATTCCTACCCGGAAGCCCCGGACGGCCAGACTCTGGCGCCCTATCAGATCACCGCGTTCACTCCGGCGCACAACAAGGACGACTACGAGAGCACCGCCTGGACACTAAACGGCAGCTTCGCCAACCAGTGGAAGATCGTCTACACCGGCAGCTACATGCGCCGCCACATCGACGGGGTGCAGGACTACTCCAGCTATATGCGCAGCAACGTGGGCTCGTACTACGGCTGCATCGGCACCGGCGCCGGCTATTTCAAGGCGCCGGGCTTCCCGGCGCTCGCCGGGCACCCACTGCAGTGCTACGCGCCGGTCGGCAGCTGGCACGACAGCGTCGACAACGTCCACCACAGTGAAGAGCTGCGCCTCACCACCAACGACGACTATCGCATCCGCGGTCTCTTCGGCGCCTTCTGGGAGAAGTTCACACTCTATGACCGGATGGACTTCAACTACCTGGGCATTCCGCAGTGCGACCCGGCGAACCTCGCCAAGGCTCTGGCCGGCTCGCCCAACGGGCCGGACTGTCTCGCGGCCGTCGGCCCGGTGCCCGGCGCCTATGCAAGCAACCCGAACCTGCGCGTGGACCAGGACAACGCCTTCGGCGAGGACGATCAGCGCGGCTACAAGCAGACGGCGTTCTTCACCTCGATCGACTTCGACCTCGTGCCGAAGAAGCTGGTTCTGACCGCCGGCACCCGCTACTACCACTACGACGAGTTCGAGTACGGCTCGGAGTGGTACAGCGAGAGCGCCGGCACGCCGCTGGTGAACCAGCCGAACGGCACCTGCACCGCGGCGGGCCTGTGCGGCTTCCCGATCAACCTGCAGAAGAGCGAGAGCGGCTGGCGCAGCCGTGCCAACCTCACCTGGCACATCACGCCGGACGTGCTCGCCTACTACACCTTCTCGCAGGGATTCCGTCCGGGCGGCTTCAATCGCACCTCTTCGCTCCCGGGGCAGCCCCCGTCCCTCGCGGCGGAGGCGCCGGCCAACGCGGTACACGATTCGACCTATCAGTACCTGAAGCCCGCCGGCTATGACTCGGACAACCTGATCAACAGCGAGATCGGCTTCAAGAGCGAGTTCCTGAACCACCACGTCCTGTTCAACGTGTCGGCCTACGACATGACGTGGAAGAGTGTCCAGCTGTCGTTGTTCGATCCCGTCCACCTCGGTAACACCACCTTCAACGTCAACGGACCGACCTACGACGTCAAGGGCTTCGAGGTGCAGTTCGTGGCGCGCATCACCGAGGGGCTCACGGTCGAAGGCTCGAGCTCGGTCAACAGCCCGAACCAGACGAACGCCCCGTGCCTGACGTCGGTGGGTGTGGTGCCGGGGGTCGCCAAGACGGCGAACAACCCGACGCCGGCCGGGCAGTGCATCAGCCAGATCAACGGCAACCCGTACACCAACCCGTTCGGCGTGTTGGATACCCGGCCGGCCTTCTCGCCGCCCTGGATGTTCAATATCCGCGCGCGCTACGACTGGGCCGCCGACACCTACCGGCCGTTCATGTGGGCCGGCGCGAGCCACATCGCGGCGATGTCCAACGAGCCGGCGAGCTTCCCGGACGGCAACGCGCCGAACGAGAGCCCGCCGACCGGCTGGCCGACCACGACCTTGCTGAAATACGAGATCCCGGGCTATACGACCTATGACGCGGCGATCGGCGTGACCAAGGATCAGTGGACGGCGGAGGTCATGTCGTCGAACCTCACCAACGTGTACGGGCCGTCGAACGTCACCTCCGGCCAGTTCATCAAGGCGGAGGTTCCGCTGCGGCCAAGGACGATCAACTTCATGATGAGCTACCGGTTCTGACCGGGGACGGTCGCGGCGGGCCGCGGGGCCCGCGCCCGACTGGTACGTTAGAATGGGGGGCGGACGAGGAGTCCGCCCCCCTTTTTTTGAGTACCCGTGGAAGCCAGCGCCCCACCCGCCATACCCCCGAACGTCGCCGCCGGAGTTGCGCAGCTCCGCGCGCTCCTCAGACAGCAGAAATTCTCCGAGGCGCTCGGCCTGAGCGCGGCCGTGCTCGCCGCCGACCCCGGGCAACGGGAGGCGCTGCTCTTCATGGCGATCGCGCAGCGCTGCCTGCACCGTGTGTCCGATGCCCTGAAGACGCTCGCCACGCTCGAGCAGGCCCAGCCGCGCTTCAGCCGCCTGTACGAGGAGCGCGGCCGCTGCTACGTCGAGCTGCGTCAGGCGCCGGAGGCGATCCAGGCCTTCCTCATGGCGGTGAACCTCAATCACGCGCTGCCGGGCGCCTGGGAAATGCTCGAGGGCCTCTATCGCATGACGGGGGACACCCGCAACGCACGTCTGGCCGGCGCCCACGTGGCGACGCTGAGGAAGTTACCGCCGGTGGTCGTTACCGCGACCGGGCTCTTCATGGACGGCGATCTCGAGCCCGCCGAAGTGCTGGTGCGCAGCTTCCTGCTCGAGCACGGCGATCATATCGAGGCGATGCGGCTGCTCGCGCGCATCGGCATCGCGCGCAAGATCTACGATGATCCCGAGCTGTTGCTGGCAGAGGTTCTGCGGCGGGCACCCGGCTACCGCGCGGCGCGTGAGGAATACGCGCGCGTGCTGGTGGAGCTGCACAAGCACGCGGCGGCGACTCGCGAGCTCGAGGGCCTGCTGAAGGAGCAGCCCGAGAGCCGCCCGCTCAGGATGCTGGCGGCCGCCAACGCCGTCGGCATCGGGGAGCACGAGCGGGCCATCGGGCTCTACCAGGCGCTGCTCCTCGGGACGGCGGAGGACGCCGAGGTGCATCTCTCGGTCGCCCATGCGCTGAAGACCCTCGGCAGGACCGCGGAGGCCATCGAGTCCTACCGCAAGGCCGCCGCCTGCCGGCCGGACTTCGGCGACGCCTACTGGAGCCTCGCCAACCTCAAGACCTACCACTTCGGCGATGAGCAGCTCGAGCGGATCCGAGCCGCGCTCGCAGCGCCCGGGACGCCGCTCGAGGATCGCTACCACCTGTGCTTTGCGCTCGGCAAGGCGCTCGAGGACCGGGGGGAGTTCGCCGAGTCGTTCCACTACTACGAGCTCGGCAACCGCCTGAAGCGTCCTGAGTGCCGCTACCGGGCGGAGATCATCGAGGGCAATACCCGGCAGCAGATCGAGGTATGCACGCGCGAGTTCTTCGCGAGCCGCCGCGACGTCGGCGACCCGAGCCCCGATCCCATCTTCATCATCGGCCTGCCGCGCTCCGGGTCGACCCTGCTCGAGCAGATCCTGGCCTCGCATTCGCGCGTCGAAGGCACCCAGGAGCTGCCGAACGTGCAGCAGCTGGTGAGCCTGCTGCGGGGGCGCGACTTCGAGAGCGAGCGCTACCCGCGCATTCTCGCGGACCTCAAGCCCGCCGACTTCGCCGAGCTGGGCGCCAGGTACCTCGCGGACACCCGCATCTATCGTACCGGCAAGCCGTTCTTCATCGACAAGATGCCGAACAACTTCCGTCACCTGGGACTCATCCATCTGATGCTGCCCAACGCGAGGATCATCGACGCGCGGCGCGAGCCGATGGCCTGCTGTTTCAGCAACTTCAAGCAGCTGTTCGCCAACGGACAGGAATTCACCTACAGCATCGAGGACATCGCCCGCTACTACCGCACCTACCTCGAGCTGATGCGCCACTGGGAGCGCGCGCTGCCCGCGGGCAGGATCCTGCGCGTGCAGCACGAGGAGGTGGTCGATGACCTCGAGGGCAACGTGCGGCGGCTGCTCGATTTCTGCGGGCTCGAGTTCGAGGCGCAGTGCGTCGCATTCCACGAGACGCAGCGCAGCGTCCGCACCGCGAGCTCCGAGCAGGTGCGCCAGGCGATCTACCGCGAGGGGCTCGACCAATGGCGGAACTTCGAGCCCTGGCTCGGTCCTCTGAAGGACGCCCTCGGCGATGCGCTGACCCGCTACCGCGAGACGCAAGACGACTATGAGACCGGGTCGCAACGATCCGTGCCCGTGCGGTAGCGGGAGGAAATACAAGCACTGCTGCGGGGCACCGGGCGTTTCCGCGGCACCCGCTTCCCGCACGGAGCCCGAGGCCGCGCGGGTCGGCGCTCTGCTGGCGCTGATCGGGCGGGGGCGCCTGCCCGAGGCGGAGCAGGGTGCGCGCGCGCTGCTCGAGTCCCATCCATCCAGCGGCATACTCTGGAAGGTCCTGAGCGTTGCGCTCGAGCGCCAGCGCAAGGAGCCGCTCGCGGCGCTCGAGCGTGCGGCGCAACTCCTGCCCGGCGATGCGGAAGCGCACGCAAATCTCGGCGCCGCGCTCCATGATCGCGGGCGCTGGGCCGAGGCCCTGGCGAGCCTCGAGCGCGCGCTCGCGCTCGGGGCGAGCGAGCCGCAGGTCCTCATCGATGCCGGGAACGCCCTGCGGGGGCTCGGGCGGGCGCGCGAGGCGGTCGCGCGCTACCGGCAGGCCCTGCAAGGCGAGCCGCGCTCCGTCGAGGCACACAACAATCTCGGCAACGCCTACCTCGAGCTCGGCGAGCCAGAGAACGCCGTCGCCGCCTACGGCCGCGCGCTCGAGCTGCGGCCGGACGCGGCGCAGATTCATTGCAATCGCGGCAACGCCCTGCGCCAGCTCGGGCGCTTCGACGAAGCGCAGGCGGCGAGCGCGCGCGCGATCGCACTCGATCCGGCGTTGGCCATGGCGCACAACAACCTGGGACTGTGCCTGGCCGCGCGCGGGGAGCGTGCACGCGCCGCGGCGAGCTATCGCGAGGCGGTGCGGTTGAACCCGCGCTACCCCGAGGCCCTCACGAACCTGGGGAACGTGCTGCTCGAATCGGGCGAGCGGCGCGAAGCCCTCGCGGCGTATCGTGCGGCGCTCGACCTCGACCCACAGCGCGCCGAGAGTCACGCGAAGCTCGGGTCTGCGCTCTTCGAGGCGCGCCAGCTCGAGGCGGCGGCGCACAGCTTCCGCCGCGCCCTCGCGCTCGAGCCCCGCCACGACGAGTCGCATCTCGGGCTCGCCGGGGTGTTGCGCCTCCAGGGCGCGGGTGCCGAGGCCGAGGCGAGCTGCCGCGCGGTGCTCGCCCGCAGTCCGGGCAGCAGCCAGGCACTGCTGCTCCTTGGCGAGCTGTACGCCGATCGCGGCCAGTTCGCGCAGGCGCTCGAGCTCTACGAGCAGGCGCTCGCGGCCGATGCCGCCTGCGCACTCGCCTATTGCGGCATCGCCGCGCAGCGCCGCATGACGGCCGGGGACGCCGCCTGGCGCTCAGCGGTCGAGGGGCTGCTCGCTCAGAGCCTGCCGCTCGGGCACGAGATCGCGCTGCGCTACGCGCTCGGCAAGTACTTCGACGACCTTGGGCAATTCGACGACGCCTTCGCGAGCTACCGGCAAGCCAACGAGCTGACCAAGCGCTACGGGGCAGGCTACGACCGGGCGCGACTCGCCCGGCGCGTCACGCAGCTGACGAGTAGCTTCGACGCCGCCCGGTTGCGCCGGGCGGAGCCCGGGGCTTCGGACTCCGAGGTACCGGTGTTCGTCGTCGGCATGCCGCGTTCCGGCACCTCGCTCGTCGAGCAGATCCTCGCCTCGCACCCGCAGGTCCTGGGGGCGGGCGAGGTGCGTTTCTGGGATGAGGCGTACGAATCCTGGGCGGCGGCGGCGCCTGCGGGACCCGGGGTCGGTGCGGGGCTCGCGCGCGACTATCTGGCCCGGGTCGGCGCCCGGCGCGTGGGCGCGCACCGCGTGATCGACAAGATGCCCGCGAATTTCCTCTATGCCGGCCTCATCCACGCCGTGTTTCCGCGCGCGCACATCATTCACTTGCGCCGCGATCCTCTCGACACGTGTCTGTCGATCTACTTCCAGAATTTCTTCAACACGAATCCGTACAGCAACGATCTCGGGAACCTGGCGCATTACTACGGCGAGTACCTGCGCGTCATGCGCCACTGGCGGGCGGCGTTGCCGGCCGGCTCACTCCTCGAGGTGCCGTACGAGGGGCTGGTGGCGGACCAGGAACGGTGGACGCGGCGGATGCTGGAGTTCATCGGCCTCGCCTGGGATGCGCGCTGCCTCGACTTCCACCGGACCGAGCGCGTCGTCATCACGGCGAGCCGCTGGCAGGTGCGGCAGAAGCTCCACGCGGCATCCGCCGGGCGCTGGAGGAATTACGCGCAGCACGTCGGGCCCCTGCGCCATCTGGTGGAGCTCGCCGCGCAGACTTGAGGACGGGGCCGGCCGCGCTCAGCCGATGCGGGTCGCCTTGAGGCGTGCCTCATCGGGCGTGTATCCCATGCCGGGCGCGTCGCTCATATTGATCCAGCCGTCGCGGTCGGCCGTGAGCGGCTCGACCATCATGAAGTCGCGCCGCTCGAGGCTCCACTCGGGGGGATCCAGCGGGAACTCGAAGAAGGGCGCGTCGGCGAGTCCGGCCGTGAGCTGGGCATTGGCGGTCACGCCCATGCCGTTGGTCCAGGTATGCGGGGTGAAGCTCAAGTGATGCTCCTCGGCCAGGATCGCGATGCGCCTCAAGCCCGTGATCCCGCCGACCAGCGCGGCATCCGGCTGCACGACGTCGACGCATCCGGCCGCGATGAGATCGCGCAGCTCGTGAATCTGCCGCGTCATCTCGCCCGCGGCGATGCGCACGTCGGTTGCGGCGCGCAGCGCGCGCATACCGGCGTGATCGGCGCGATGCAGCGGCTCCTCCATCCAGTAGATCTTGAGCCGCTCGAGCTCGCGCGCGACCGCGAGCGCGTCCTTGAAGGCCCACGGGGTGGCGGTGTCCCACGACATGCGCCAACCCTGGTTGCAGTCGACCATGAGATGGAGCTTCTCGCCCACCCGCGCGCGCACCGACTCGAGCGCCCGCACGTCCTCGTGCCAGTCGCCGCGATGGAAGCGCAGCTTGAGCGCGCAGAAACCCTGCGCCAGGTAGCGCTCGGCGGCGTCCGCCTGCGCCGCGGGGTCCCGCAAGGTCCCGGAGGAAGCGTAGGCGCGTACGCGGCTCGAGCGGCCGCCGAGCAGCTTCCAGCAGGGGGCGTCCAGGATCTTGCCGGCGAGATCCCACAGCGCGAGGTCGAGCGGCCAGCAGCGCCCGTAGTGAAAGTCGATGTTGGAGAGGATGCGGTAGTGGCGCTCGAGGGCGAGCGGATCCTGGCCGATGAAGAGAGTCTCGTGACCGTCGAAGCCGAGCATGCGGTCGCCCGAGCCGACGCCCACGAGCCCGGTGTCGGTGCTGACGCGCACGATGGTCGCATCGAAATGCGTCCGCGGCCGGGTGTCCCAGCTGGCGTTGAAGGGCGGGGCGAGCGCCAGGCGGTGGTGGCTTACCGCGATGCCGGCGATCTTGTGTCCCGAGGCCGCAGACGGCGGCTTGGCAGCTTGAGCGCTCACGGTGTCAGTCAATCCGCGCCAAGCCTTCCACAGCAACGTCCGGCGGCAAAGCCGAGAAATTGGCTAGCCGTATCTGAAAAAGTCATCAGAGGCGACGCGGGAGGGCGGCGCGGCCGGCCTCAGGCGGCAGGTTGGCTCCTGCCGCGCCGCAGGAGGCTGAGCGCGAGGACGGCGGAGGCCGTCATCAGGAACAGGCTCACGGCATTCAACACCGGGGTTGCCCCTTCGCGCATGCGCCCGTACATCATGATGGTGAGCGGAGCATCCGAGCCCACCAGCATCAGCGTCGTGTTGAAGTTCTCGAAGGACATGAGAAAGGCGATCGCGGCTGAGCCGATGATGGCCGGGCGCAGGTACGGCAGCGTGATGTTCCACAGCACCGCGGCGTGCGAGGCGCCGAGATTGAGGGCGGCGTCCTCGAGGCTGCGATCGAAGCGCTTCAGGCGCGCGCTGATCGTCAGGGTGGCGATCGCGGCGATGTAGGAGAACTGGCCGAGCACCACCAGCGGCAGCCCGGGGCGCAGGAAGTCCGCCTCGATCCCGAGCAGGTCGCCGCACAGGTCCGCGAGGCGGCTGGCGAAAGCCAGGATCGAGATGCCGAGGATGACGCCCGGGATCACGAGCGGCGTCAGCATCAGCATGGACAGCAGGCCCTTGCCGGGGAACTGCTCGCGCTCCATGAGGAAGGCATTCGCAGTCCCGACCGCCACCGAGAGTGCCGTGACCCAGAGCGCGACCAGACAGCTGGTCCAGATGCTGCCGAGGAGCTCGGAGTCGTGGAACAGCCCGACGCGCCCGCTCATCTCGTTGCCGAAGAACCAGTCGAGTGTGAACCCATGCCACGGAGGCGCGGGGTAGGGCGCGTCGTTGAAAGCGAATACCGCCACGACGGCGAGCGGCAGGAACAGGAACAGCAGGAACGCGCTCACGTAGAGCACGGTCGCGGCGCGCAGCCAGGCAGGTCGGGGCAGGCTCGGGATCATATGCGCCTCATGACGTCGCTGAATCGCTGACCGGAGAGCATGAGCCCCAGCCATACCATGGCGGTCGAGAGCGCGAGCAGCAGGAAGCCGAAGGCTGCGCCCTGCTCCCAGTTGAAGCGGGTGATGAACTGCGTGTAGATCTGCTCGGTGAACCACAGCGAGTTCTTGCCGCCGAGCAGGGTCGGCGTCAGATAGTTGCCGAGCGTCAGCATGAACACCACGATGCACCCGGCAGTGATGCCGGGCGCGGCGTGCGGGATGACGATGGTGCGCAGGATCGCGCCGCCCCGTGCGCCGAGGTCGTAGGCGGCCTCGATGAGGGAGTTGTCGAGGCTCTCGAGGCTGCCGACCAGCGGCACTACCATGAAGAGCAGCGAGGTATACACCAGACCGACGAGAATCGTGGCGTCGTGGTACAGCAGCTCGACCGGCTGTGCGGTGATGCCGAGGTGCACCAGCAGCGCCGGCAGCACGCCGGACTCGCGCAGCAGGATCATCCAGCCGAGAGTACGCACCGTCTCGCTGACCCAGAACGGAATGAGGCATACCACGAACAGCAGTGCGCTCACGCGTCCGCGGGCGAGCTTGGCGATGACCCAGGCGATCGGGAAGGCGACCAGCAGGGTGATCAGCGTGGCGAGCGCCGACAGCAGCGCCGTACGCACGAACACGTGCCAGTAGAGCGGCTCGCTGAAGAAGCTGCGGTACTGCGCCAGGCTCGCCACGTACTCGCGCGGCGCCACGCGCTCGCGGAACGACAGCAGCGCGAGATCCGCGTGCGGCAGGATGATGAGCGCCGCGAGCCACAGCAGCGCCGGCGCCAGCAGCAGCGCGAGCACCAGTCGACGCATCCAACGCGCTCCCGCCGCGGTTTCGGTCATCGGGGCTCTCTCAGCGCTGGGCGGGCGCGGCGGGGAAGCAGATCGCCCGTTCGGGATCGAAACCGAAGCAAATGCGCGTGCCGGGCTTGAGGTCGGTGAAAGCGCCGGTCTGCGGCAGCGCGATGCGCAGCTCCCGTCGGCTCTGCGCCTCCCGCAGCAGCACCACCGAGCTCGCGCCGTCGAACAGCATGTCGGTGACCTCGCCGGCGAGGGCGCTCTGGCCCGGCGGCAATTCGCCCGGCGTGCGCGCGAGCGTCATGGCCTCGGGGCGGATGAAGGCGTCGGCGGCGGCGCCGCGCGTCAGCGTCGCATGCCCGCGGGCTCGCAGCCTGAGCCCGCCGCCGGCATCGAGCTCGACCAGGCTGCCATCCTGACCGAGCACGGTGCCGGCCAGGCGGTTGTTGGCGCCGACGAAGCCGGCGACGAAGGAGGTTGTGGGCGAGTAGTACAGCTCCTGCGGACTGCCGAGCTGCTCGAAGCGGCCTTGATTCATGACACCCACCCGATCCGAGAGCACGAGGGCCTCGGACTGGTCGTGGGTGATGTACACGAAGGTGGTACCGAAGGCGCTTTGCAGCTGCTTGAGCTCGACCTTCATGTGCTCGCGGAGCTTGAGGTCGAGCGCCCCGAGCGGCTCATCGAGCAGCAACAACGTCGGCTCGAGCACCAGGCTGCGGGCAATCGCGACGCGCTGCCGCTGCCCGCCGGAGAGCTCGTCGGTGCGCTTGGGCGCAGCGCCCGCGAGTCCCACCCGCTCGAGCATCGCCTCGGCGCGCCGCATGCGCTCGGCGCGCCCGACACCGCGCCGCGCGAGTCCGAAGGCCACGTTCTCGCCGACCGACATCATGGGAAAGAGCGCCAGGTGCTGGAAAACCATGTTGACCGGGCGGCGGTTGGGCGGGACGTGCGCCATGTCGCGTCCGCCGATGGCGATGCGGCCGCCGTCGGGCTGGATGAAGCCCGCGATCATCCGCAGGAGCGTCGTCTTGCCGCAGCCCGAAGGACCGAGGATCGAGAAGAAGCTGCCGCGGGCGACCGCGAACGACACCTCATTGACGGCGGCATGCGCGCCAAAGCGCTTGGCTAAGGCCGCCACCTCGAGATCCGGCGCGGCGGCCGGGGCAGCCGCGGCACTCAATCCGACGCCTTCACTTTGTCGAGGATCGCGCCCTCGATCTCCTCGAGTCCCGGCGGAATCGCCGGATACCACTTGATGTTCTTCAGGCCATCCGGGAAGGTCTCGGCAAACTGGGCGCGGACCCGCGCATCCATCAGCTGGTCGGCACCCCTCGCGGCGGTGAAATTGCCGATCGATTTCGCTACCAGCGCGGCGATCTGCGGCCGCATCACGAAGTTGATCCAGGCGTAGGCGCCGGCGTCATTGCGCCCGCGCGCCGGCAGCGCGAAGGTGTCCATCCAGGCGATCGCACCCGAGCGGGGGTTGATGAACTTGATGGTGGGATTCTCGCGATTGAGGAGCCATCCGCCCGAGTCCCACATCATCGCCGCCCAGATTTCACCGCTGCGCACCCCGTTCAGCAGCTGGTCCTTGTTGTCGTAGAAGAAGCGGAAGTTTCCTTTGCAGGCGGCGAGCGTCTTGCCGACCTGCTGCATGAGCGCCGTATACGCCTTGGTGTCGTTGTAGAGCGCGAAGGGATCGTGACCGGAAGCCAGCGCGAAAGCCATCAGGGTCGGGCGCTTGAGGCGTACCGCCGTGCGCCCCTTGAGCTCGGGCTTACAGAGATCGGTGTAGTCGGCGATCCGGGCGTGCGCCGAGTTGTAGATGAGCCCTTCCGTGCCCCATACGTAGGGGAGGGCGTACAGCCTGCCGTCGACGGTGGCGTTCTTCTTCACCGCCTCGACCAGCTCGGGCACGAACTCGTCCAGCTTCACCTTGCCGAGGTCGAGGGGCCTATAGATGCGGAACTCCTGTTGCGCGCCGAAGATCCGGTCCTGCGAGGGCTGCGCCAGGTCGAAGCCCGCGCCGCCCGTGGCGCGCAGCTTGGAGATCATCTCCTCGTTGTTCGAGAGCGTTACCTGAGCCTCGATGCCGGTCTCCTTGCGGAACTGGGCGATCACCTCCGCGGGCACATAGCTCGCCCAGGTGATGATGCGCAATACCTTGGAGTCGTCGGCGTGCACCGGCACGGCGGCGAGCGCCAGAGCGAGGAACGCGGCGAGCGCGCGCCGCGGGCGCCTCGCGTGTGTGCAGCTTCGCGCGCAGATCATTGGGTCTGACGCCCCTCCCGTTTGCCTGCCGTTGCGTTGACAGGCAAGTTTTTGGCGAGCTAGTCTGGCCGGGCTCGGACACCTGGAAATATAACATCGCCCCCACCGCTTGTCGTGCCGCCGCCGCTCCCGGGAGCTGCCGTCGTGGCTGATGTGCAGGGCCACCGCGGCGCGCGGGGTCTGTGGCCGGAGAACACGCTCGCGGGATTTGCCCGGGCCATGGAGCTCGGAGTGAGCGCAGTGGAGCTCGACTGCGCCGTGAGCCGCGACGGCGTGGTGGTGGTGACGCACGACCCCGAGCTCAATCCCGACGTGACGCGCGATGCGGCCGGCCGTTTCCTCGAGCATACCGGCCCGCGCGTCTTCGATTTGAGCTACGCCGAGCTCCAGTCTTACGACGTGGGGCGCTTGAATCCCGCGAGCGCCTACGCGCGCCGCTTTCCCGACCAGGAGCCGCTCGACGGCGAGCGGATCCCGGCGCTCGCGGACGTGCTCACCCTGGTGCGCACTCGGGGGGGCGGGCGCGTGCGCGTGGCGGTCGAGGTAAAGACCTTTCCCGAGCAGCCGCAGCTCACGGCCGCGCCCGAGGCCTTCGCCGCCGCGTTGCGCGCGGTCGTGGAGGCGACGGGTACGCTTGCGCTCGTGAGCATCATGGCGTTCGACTGGCGGGTGCTCGCGGCCGTGCAGCGGCTCATGCCGCAGGCCGCCACCGTGGCGCTCACCGACGAGCAGGCGGGCGCCGACACGGTGCGCAGAGGCGCGCCGCACCCCTCGCCGTGGCTCGGCGGTCTCGATCCGCGCAGCTGCGACGATTCGATCCCGCGTCTGGTCAAGGCATCCGGGGCCGGCACCTGGGGGCCGGACTACCTCGATCTCGATGCGCAGCGCATCGAGGAGGCGCACGTGCTCGGGCTTGAGGTCGTTCCCTGGACGGTCAATGCGACGGCGGACATGGAAAGGCTGCTCGCGCTCGGGGTCGACGGAATCACGACCGACCGTCCGGACATACTGCGGAGGCTGCTCGCGGCGCAGGGGTGGCCGCTGCCACCCGCCGTGGAGCGCGTATAGATGAGTCGGCCGGGCATCCTGGTGATCGACGGCAATCGCGCCGCAACGCGCGAGCAGCAGGTCAGGGCGGGAGGCTCGCCGACCGGCGAGGCCTATGCGCGTACGCTCGCGAGCCTCGCCCCGGTGCGCTGTGACATCGTGCGCCCCGCCGACGGCGAGGTGCGCCTTACGCACCCGGCGGGTCTCGCCGGCTACGACGGCGTCGCCATCACCGGCTCGGCGCTCAACGTGTACGACGGCGGCGCGCACATCGAGCGTCAGATCGAGCTGGCGCGCGCCACCTTCGCCGCCGGCGTGCCGTTCTTTGGCAGCTGCTGGGGCATGCAGGTGGCGGTGACCGCGGCCGGCGGCTGCGTGCGCCCCAATCCACGCGGGCGCGAATTCGGCTTTGCGCGGCGCATCGAGCTCTCGGCCGCGGGGCGCGCGCACCCCATGTTCGCGGGGAAGCCGCCGGTCTTCGAGGCGATCACGGTGCACCGCGACGACATCGCTGAGCTGCCCGCGGGTACGCTGGTGCTCGCCGGCAACGACATGGGCCTGCAGGCGCTCGAGCTGCGCCATGGGGCGGGCGTCTTCTGGGGCGTGCAGTACCACCCGGAGTACAGCTTCGCCGAGATCGCCGCCTGTGCGGTGCGCTACGAAGCGAAGCTCATCGAGGACGGCCTGTTCGCGGGGCACGACGGCCTCGAGAGCTTCGTCGCGGACCTGCGCGCGCTCGATCGCAACCCCTCCGACCGCCGGCTGGCGTGGCAGTATGGTCTCGGGCCTGCCTTGCAGGACGAGCGGCTGAAGCTCGCGGAGTTGCGCAACTGGCTCGAGAACCAGGTGCTTCCCCATGCCGAGCGGCGCACGGCGGCCGCGGAGGGCCGATCGTGAGCTTCTCGCAGCACCCCGATTGCGCCGCGGCGCTGGCGCTCGCCGAGCGGCTCGCCGATGTCGCCCGGCGCATCGCGCGGGCGCATTTCCGCACGCCGGTGGCCGTGGCGCACAAGAGCGACGGCACGCCCGTCACGATGGTCGACAAGCAGATCGAGACCGAGATGCGCGCCCTGATCCGTGCCGAATTCCCGCGACATGGGATTCGCGGCGAGGAGTTCGCCGCAGAGGGCAGCGGGGAATTTACCTGGGTGCTCGATCCGATCGATGGCACCAAGAGCTTCATCAGCGGCTTTCCGCTGTTCGGCTCGTTGATCGGGCTCATGCAGGGAGAACGGGCCGTGCTCGGGATCGTCGAGGTGCCCGCGCTGGCGGAGCGCTGGGTGGGATGCGAAGGCCGCCCGACACTCTTCAATGGCAGCGCGGCGCGCACCAGCGCCTGCCGCTCGCTCGGCGATGCCGTGGTCTACACCACGACGGCGGAGACCTTCAACGACGAGGAGCGGCCTCGGTTCGAAGCGCTCGGGCGGCGGGCGGCGCTGCGCCGTTACGGCGGCGACTGCTATCTCTACGGCATGCTCGCCTCGGGCTGGTGCGAGCTCGTGATCGAGGTGCAGCTGAAGGCGCACGACTTCATGGCCGTGATCCCGGTCGTGGAGGGTGCCGGCGGCAGGATCAGCGACTGGCAGGGCGCGCCGCTCTCGACCGCGAGCACCGGTCGCGTGGTGGCGGCGGCGAACGAGACGCTGTGGCGGGAGGCGGTCGCGGCGCTCGGCAAGGCCTAGCCGCCGAGGCTCAGATCGCCCGCGACCGCGGCGCGGAAGATGCGTGCGTAGGCCGCAGCGTCCGCCGGCTGGGGATTGCCGGATGCCGATGGGTCGAGCGCGGCTTCGCGGCCGATGGTGTCGGCGCCGCTCGCCGGCACGCCGATGTCAGCGAGAGTCGGCGGGATCTTGAGGCGCCGCCGTAAGCCGAGCACCCAGTCGAACAGCGCCCCGAAGGGCTCGCCCTTCAAGTCGAGCAGACGCGCGATGACGGCCGCTTTGCCCTCGATCGCCGGGCGGTTGTAGGTGATCACGTACGGCAGCAGGATTGCATTGGTGAGTCCGTGATGGGTGTTGTAATGCGCCCCGACCGGATGGGCGATGGCGTGCACGCCGCCGAGGCCCTTCTGAAAGGCGGTGGCTCCCATGCTGGCCGCCGCCAGCATGCGCGAGCGTGCCTCGAGGTCGCCGCCGTGCTCGCAGGCGCGCGGCAGATAGGTCTGGATGAGCCGCATGCCCTCGAGGGCAATGCCGTCGGCGAGCGGATGGAAGCCCGGCGCGCAGAAGGCCTCGAAGCAGTGTACGAACGCGTCCATGCCGGTGGCGGCGGTGATCGCCGGCGGCAGCCCGACCGTGAGCTCGGGGTCGCTGATCACGACCCGCGGCATCATCTGCGGATGGAAGATGATCTTCTTCTGGTGCGTCACCTCGTTGACCACCACTCCGGCACGCCCGACCTCGGAGCCGGTGCCGGCCGTGGTCGGCACCGCGACGACCGGCGCGATGCCCTGCGGGTCGGCCCGCGTCCACCAGTCGCCGACATCCTCGAAGTCCCACAGCGGGCGCGTCTGGCCCGACATGAAGGCGATCACCTTGCCCGCATCGAGCGCCGAACCGCCGCCGAAGGCAACCACGCCGTCGTGCGACCCGCCGCGAAAGGCGGCGAGCCCCGCGTCGATGTTGGCCGCGACCGGGTTGCCGCGCACCTGCGCGAAGAATCCGCCGCCTGGCAGCAGCTCGCGCGCGCGGCGCACCATCGGCGCATCTCGCAGGCCCTCGTCGGTGACCAGCAGCGGCCGCCGGATGCCGAGCGCGGTGCACGCCGCCGGGAGCTCGGCGAGGCGGCCGGGGCCCGCCCACACCGTGGTCGGATAGTTCCAGTTGGCTTTCAGGATCGCGCTCACGTCGTCACCCGCAGATGAAAGGACTTGGGCCGTGTCAGGTGCTCGTACCCGACCACGGAAAGCGTACAGCCGCGCCCTGAATCCTTCACGCCCACCCAGGCGAGCGCGGGATCGAGGTAGTCGCAACGGTTCATGAAGAACGTGCCGGTCTCGAGCGCAGATCCGAGCTGCTCCGCGGCGGCGGCATCGCGCGTCCACACGGCGGCGGTGAGGCCGAAGGCGCTGTCGTTCATGAGCGCGACGGCCTCGCCGTCCGAGCGCACGCGGGCGACGCCGGCCACCGGGCCAAAAATCTCCTCGCGCATCACCGTGGATGCGGCGGGCGCATCGAGCAGCAGTTGCGGGGCGAGATAGGGCGTGCCGGGCTTGCTGGCTGCGAACGCGCGCTCCTCGATCGCAGGCCGCGCCCCGGCCTCCACCGAGGCCCGGATCTGCGCCCGCACGGCGTCGGCCGCCGCGGTGCGCACCACCGGCCCGAGTGTGGTCTCGGGGTCGAGCGGGTCGCCGAGTCGATACTGTCCGATGAGCTCGATGGCACCCAGCGTGAAGGGCTCGTAGACGCTCTCGTGGACGTAGATGCGCTGCAGCCCGCAGCAGGACTGGCCGGAGTTGAAATAGGCGCCGTCGACGATGTTCTCGATCGCGTGCTTCAGGTCCGCATCGTGGCGGACATATACCGGGTCGCAGCCGCCGAGCTCGAGGCCGATGCCAACGAAGCGCTCGGCGGCCGCGCGTTGCACCGCGCGCCCGCCGGCCACCGAGCCGGTGAAGGCAACGAAGTCGACGCGCGCATCGCCGATCACCCGCTCGGTGTCCTTGTGCGAGAGATGCAACACCTGGAAGAGACCGGCGGGCAAGCCGGCGGCGGCGAAGCACTCGGCGAACGTCTCCGCGGCGAGCGGCGTCTGCGCCGAGTGCTTGAGCACCACCGCGTTGCCGGCCAGGAGGGCGGGCACGACGCTGTTGACCGCGATGAGGTAGGGATAATTCCACGCCGCCACCGTGAACACTACGCCGAGCGGCTCGCGGCGGATGAAGCGGCGAAAGTGCGGCTTCGGGCCGGGGTCGATGTCGGCCAGCGCGGCGGGCGCGATGCCGATCATGTGGCGGGCGCGCTCGAGCGTGCCGCGCACTTCGCTCGGCGCGAAGCGCAGCGGCCGCCCCATCTGCCAGCAGAGGCCCTGAGCGATTTCGGCAGCGCGGCGCTCGAACTCGGCGCAGAAGCGTTCCATGACCCTCGCACGCTCCGCGACCGGCACGCCGCGCCAGTCGCCTTGCGCTGCGCGGGCCCGCTCGAGCGTGCGGTCGATCTCAGAGCTGGTTGCGGCTGTGCGTTGGGCATAGACGCGACCATCAACCGGAGAAATGGTCTGGATGGACGCACTCATCAGATGATCTCGAAGTAGCGCGCCAGCTCCCAGTCCGTCACCGCGCGGCGGAACTCGCGCTCCTCCCACTCGCGGCTCGCCGCGTAGTGCGCGACGAACGGCTTGCCGAAGAGCTCCTGCGCGGCCTGCGAGCGGGCGAGGCGCTCGGCGGCCTCGGTGAGCGTACGCGGCAGCGTCCGTTTCGCCGGCAGCTGCCTGTCGTAGGCATTGCCGGTGATCGGCTCGTCGGGCTCGATGCGCTGCTCGATGCCCCACAACCCTGAGCCGACGGCCACCGCCAGGGCCAGATAGGGGTTGATGTCGGCGGCCGCGATCCGGTACTCGACGCGCTGGCTCTTGGGGCCGCCCTGGATGACCCGCAGCGCGCAGGTGCGGTTCTCCACGCCCCAGGTCGCCGACGTCGGCGCCCAGTAGCCCGGCACGAGGCGCGAGTAGCTGTTGACGGTGGAAGCGACCATGGCGAGCAACTCGGGCATGAGCGCCTGCTGTCCACCGACGAACCAGCGCATCTCGTCCGACATGCCGTGGGGCTTGCGCTCGTCGTGGAAGGCGGACGCGCCGTCCCTGCGCGACAGCGACACGTGCAGATGGCCGCTCTGGCCGGGGAGCTTTTCCGACCACTTCGCCATGAAGGTGGCCATCAGCCCGCGGCGCTGGGCGAGCACCTTCACGAAAGTCTTGAAGAGCGCGGCGCGGTCGGCCGCCTCGAGCGCTTCGGTGTAGTGGAGCGCCGCCTCCATCACGCCGGGCCCGGTCTCGGTGTGCAGTCCCTCGATCGGCATGCGCATGTCCTCGGCGAGCTTGAGCAGCGCCTGGTAGAGCTCGGCGTGCACGCCGCTGCGCAGCACCGAGTAGCCGAAATAGCCGGGTGTCAGGTTGGTGAGATTGCGGTAGTGTTTCTCGCGCACGCTCGCCGGCGTCTCGCTGAAGACGAAGAACTCGTACTCGGCCGCCGCCGTTGCGCCGTAGCCCAGGGCCGCGGCGCGCGCCAGCACCCGGCGCAGCGTCGCGCGCGGGCAAACCTCCTCGGCCTTGCCGGCGAACTCGCCGAGGAACAGCAGCATGTTGCCTTCGAGCGGCAGCGAGCGGCAGGTCTCGGGCAGCAGGCGCACCGGAGCATCCGGAAAGGCCGTGTGCCAGCCCGTGAAGGTGACGTTGTCGTACTGCTGGTCGTTCGAGTCCCAGCCGAGCACGACGTCGCAGAACCCCAGGCCCTTCTCGAGGGCCGACAGGAACTTCGCGCGGTCGATGAATTTTCCGCGCAGGATCCCGTCGTTGTCGAACACCCCGACCTTGACATGAGTGAGTCCCCGCTCCTCGACGATGGCCCGGGCGTCGACCGGCGTGCGCACTTCTTCTGGCTGCATGAAACGATTTGCTCCTAACCGCTGCGCTGATACACCGCCGCCTCGAGCCAGCGGGGATCTATCTCGACGCCCCAGCCGGGCGCCGAGGGGATGGTGACCTGCCCATCCTCGACGTGGTAGGGGTCCTGGAGAAAGAGGCCGGCCTCCCACGGATAGTAATCCGCGCCCTCGATCGAGAGCTCGAGATACTTGCCGGCGTTGGCGATCGAGCCGAGCAGGTGCATGGTGCACAGGGTGACGAGCGAGCGGTTGGCGCTGTGCGGTGTGCAGGGAATCCCGGCGCGCGCGGCCATGTGAGCCACTTTGACAGTGCGCGCGATCCCGCCCATGTACATGACGTCTGGCTGCACGACGTCGACCGCGCGCATCTCGATCATGCGAGCCCAGGTCGCGAGATCCCAGTCCTGCTCTCCGCCCGTGACGTCGATGTCGAGCGCGTCGGCGACGCGCTTGGTCTCCTCGAGCTTCCAGTAGGGGCAGGGCTCCTCGTAGTGTCCGATGCCCTCGGCCTCGAGGAGCCTGCCGACCTCGATCGCGCGCGGGGGCGAGAAGCCGCTGTTGGCATCGACCAGCTTGGCAACGCCGGCGCCGAGCGCGCGCGCGACCAGGGGCACGATCGCCTCCGTACGGCCAGGCCATTCGTCGACGTCGTGGCCGCATTCGGCACCGATCCGCCACTTGAAGGCATCGAAGCCGTACGCATCGCGGAGCCTCAGGAACCGCTCGGCTTCCTGCTCGGGTGTGATATCGCGCTTCATCGAGGACGCATAGGCGCGCAATCGCTTCGGTCGGCCACCGAGGAGCTCGACCACGGGCTTGCCCTCGAGCCTGCCGCGCAGGTCCCACAGCGCCGTGTCCAGCCCCGCCAGGGCACGACAGCGGTAGCTGCCCGGGAACTTGTGCTCGCGCTCCTCGACGCGCTCGACGAGCGCCTCGATGTCGAATGCATCCCGGCCGAGTGTCCAAGGGGCCACCTGGCGGTGGAAGACGCTCGCCGTGATGTCGGCGTTGTAGGTGGAGGTCTGACCCCAGCCGATCGCGCCCGAGTCGGTGGTGACCCGCACGAAGCACACGAACTGGTTGCTGAAGGTCTCGAGGCTGGCGATTCTCATGGCTACAGCCCCGCGGTGACGGTCGAGACGGCGCCGGGCTGAGGCCGCACGATCAGGGCGTAGAGATAGGCGGCGCCGAGCGCGGCGAACGCAGCGACCGTCGCCAGCGTGACGAACACGCCGCCCCAGCCGAAGGCGACCGAGAGCCTCCCCATCACGTAACCGGCGAGGACGCCGCCGAGATACCCCGTGCCGTCGACGAGACCCGAGGCGACCGCACCGGCCTGCCGGCCGCCGAAGTCGAGCGCGAAGGCACCCGGAAGAAAGGCGTACGGGCCGATCAGGCAGAAGGCAACGAGTCCCACCATCAGGACCGGCAGCAGCGGGCCGGCGCCGCCCGGCTTGAGCGTCATGAGGACGAGCAGCGCGGCCGCGGTCGCGGCGAGGCCGCCGAGCAGCAGCAACGCGCGGCAGTGATGGCCGAGCTTGTCGCTCGTCCATCCCGCGATCAGCACCGAGACGGCTCCGGTCGCCGGGAAGATCGCCGAGGCCGAGGCCGCGTGGCTCACGCTGTAACCGAGGAAGTCGCGGAAGTAGACCGGTGTCCAGGTATTGAAGGTCTCGCGCACCATGGTGGTCGCGAAGCCGAGCAGGCACACCATGAGGAAGGCGCGCGACCTGAGCAGCGGCATAACGAGGGTGAGGTAGCTCCTCGGGCGCTCGTGGCCGCCGGCAAACACGTTGCGCGGGTTGGCGACCGCTTCCGGGTAGCCCTCGTCGGTGCACGACTCGCGCAGCAGAAAGAGGTTGGCGAGGAACGTGGTGCCCGCGACCGCCGCCCCGAAGAGGAACAGCCCGCGCCAGCCGACGCCGCGCTCGAGCAGCAGGCTCATGCTCTGGCGCGCGCCGGCATCGCCGAGCAGGTAGCTGCAGGTGAGGATCGCGATGACCGTGCCGTAGCGCGAGTAGTGAAACCACCGGGAGGAGACCTTGACGAGCGCCGACCAGCCGATCGACTGCGACAGGCGGTTGCCGATCCACGCGAGCGTGAACATGGGCAGCGCCGCGCTCGCGGCGAACAGCAGCGTGAAAAGGGTCGCCCCGCCGGTGGCGATGAGCAGGTTGCGCTTGCCGCCCCAGTAGTCGCCGAGGCTGGTGAGGAACCACTTGCCCAGCGCGTACGCGAACACGCCGAAGGAGGCCATCGAGCCGATGGCCACGATCGCATCGCCATGGCTCACACCGTGCCGTCCGAGCTCGTCGATGAGGAGCGGCGTCGCCACCGAGAGATTGGAGCGGCAGAAGTAGCAGGAGGCGTAGCCGAGGAACAGCAGCAGCACCGTGCGCGTCTGCGCCATGCGCAGGGCGCGTGCGGGCGCCGTCAGGGTAGCCACGGCAGGGAGTAGGTCTTGGTATTGGTGAAGCTGCGGATCGCCTCCTGGACTCCCTCCTTGTAGCCGAGCCCCGAGTCCTTGATGCCGCCGAACGGGGTGAGCTCGAGACGATAGCCCGGGACCTCGCGTACGTTGACGCTGCCGACGTTGAGCTCCTGCACGAAGCGCGTGATGTAATCCAGGCGGTTGGTGCACACCGCCGAAGACAGCCCGTAGGCGGTCGAATTCGAGATCCGGATCGCGTCCTCGATGGTGCGGAAGGTCATGACGGGGGAGACGGGACCGAAAGTCTCCTGTTTGACCACCGGCATCTCCGGATCGACGCGGTCGATGACGGTGGGCGAATAGAGCGCGCCGTCGCGGATGTTGCCGTACAGAAGCCGCGCGCCACGCGCCACTGCGTCGTTCACTCGGTCCTCGAAGGAGCGCGCCGCCGCCTCGTCGATCACCGTGCCCATGTCGGTATCGGGACTCATGGGGTCGCCGTAGCGCACCGCGCGGGTCTTCTCCACCAGCAGCTCGGTGAAGCGCGCCGCGACCGATTCCTGCACCAGCATGCGCTTGATCGCCGTGCAGCGCTGGCCGGAGTTCTTGTAGGAGCCGGCGGCGGCGAGCGCGGCGGCCTCCTCGATGTCGGCGTCCTCCATGACGATGATCGGGTCGTTGCCCCCGAGCTCCAAGACCTGACGCTTGTAGACCGCCTTGGCGGCAATGTACTTGCCGACGGCTACACCGCCGGTGAAGGTGATGAGATCGACGTCCGGGTGCGTGAGGAGCTCGTCGGCGATCTCCTTCGGATCCCCGGTCAGCACGCTGAACATCTCCGGCGGCAGCCCTGCCTCGTAGAGGATGTCGGCCAGCAACAGGGCCGTGAGCGGGGTTTTCTCCGAGGGCTTGAGCACCATGCGATTGTTGCTGGCGATGCTCGGCGCAACCTTGTGGGCGACCTGGTTGAGGGGATGATTGAAGGGCGTGATGGCGGTGATCACGCCGAGGAGCGGCTCGCGCAGCGTGTAGACCTTGCGCTTCTTGCCGTGCGCCGTGAGGTCGCAGGAAAAGACCTGGCCATCGTCCTGAAGCGCGGCATTGCCGGCGAACGCGAACACGTCGCAGGCACGGCCGACCTCGTAGATCGAATCCTGCGTGGCCAGGCCGCTCTCGGCCGTGATCAGGTTGGCGATCTCTCCGGTACGCGCGCGCAGCGCCTCGGCGGTCCTGTAGCAGATCCGATAGCGCTCGTAACGCGTGAGCTTCGAGCGGAACGCCTTGCCCGTCCCGATCGCACGACGCACGTCGGCGATCGACGCCTGGGCCACGGTGCCCACGGGCCTGCGCGTGTAGGGATTGAACACCTCGGCGGTGCGTTGGGTCGCGACGCGCTGGCCGCCGATGCGCAGTGTCTCGCGCCTCAGGTCGCCGCCGCGTTCGCGCCCGGCGGCACGCTTTACGTTGCTATCCGGCATGATTCAGCACCCAGTCGAACGCATCGAGGTTGCGCCAGCGCCGCTGTGTGTCGAGCGTCGGGAACGGCCGGTTCATGATGAGCGGCACCGGCTGCTCGGACAGGCCGCCATGCGAGCGCAGCGGTGCGTCGAGCCCCGAGAGGTCGTGCCTGGCCCTCGCCGAGCCGATGGCGACGGAGCGCACCGAGATCACCACCAGGTCGCCGATGCGGTCGGCAGGCAGCTCGAAGCGGCGCGCGGCCGCCGCGCGCGTCAGCACCAGCTCGATGCCGTTCAGTGCCGCGATGCGCGCCGCCAGCACCTCGGCCTGGGCGGGCTCCGACAGATAGACCGTCGCATAGGAGCCGAGGGCGCCGTGATGGACGACGTAGGGATCGGTGATCGGCAGGATTACGCGTGTGCGTGCGGGGCCCAGCCAGCCATCGAGCACGTCCTGGAGATAGATGACGTTCGGGCTCGCATCGAGCTTGGTCTTGGCGCTCATGCCGTGATCGGCGGTGAGCACGATCGCAGCGCCTGCGCGCTCGAGCTGCTCGAGATACCGGTCCATCATGTGACAGAAGGCGTTCGCCTCGGGGGCGCCGGGCGCGTGCTTGTGCTGCACGTAGTCGGTGGTCGAAAGGTACATGACGTCCGGACGTTGCGTCTCCATGAGGCGCACGCCGGCGGCGAACACGAACTCCGAGAGCGCCGCACTGTAGACACTCGGCAGTGAGAGCCCGACGAGCTCCAAGGCTCCCTCGATCCCGTGCTCCGCCATCGTGACCTCGTCGGCCTTCTCCGCGGAGAAGCACACGCCGCGCATGCGATGGCCGAGGAGCCGGCGCAGCTTGTCCTTGGCGGTGACGACCGCCACCCTGCGGCCGGCGTCGGCCAGGGCGGCGAGGATAGTGGGCGCGCGCAGCCACTTCGGGTCATTCATCATGACCTCGGTGCCGCTCTCGGGGTCGTAGAGAAAGTTGCCGCAGATCCCGTGCACGGCGGGCGGGGCTCCCGTGACGATCGAGAGGTTGTTGGGGTTGGTGAAACTCGGGATGACGCAGTCCGCGACGACCGCCGCTCCCCGTGCGAGGGTGCGCTTCAGCCATGGCATGTGGCCCTGGGCGACCGCCTGCGCCACGTACTCCGGGTCCCAGCCGTCCACGCACACCACGATCGCGGGGCGCTCGGGGAGGCGGTAGGTCCGTTGGTTGACTTCGATCGAGCTCATGGGTGCCTCACGCGGCGGCGGCGCGCATCTCCGCCAGAACTCTTGCCACGGCCTCGACCGCGCCGGCGATGCCGTGCTCGCCGAGCTGCCCCATGCAGCCGACGCGGAAGGTCTCGAGCGTCGTGAGCTTGCCCGGATAGAGAATGTAGCCGTGCGCCTTGACGGCGTTGTAGAAGCTCTTGAAGGTGTAGCGGGGATCCTGTGGGGCGTGGAAGGTCACGATGATCGGCGCCTGAATCGCCGCGGGGAGGAAGCTCCTCAGGCCGAGCGCCCCCATCCCCTCGATCAGCGTGCGGCAGTTGCGCGCGTAGCGCGCGCCGCGCGCGGCAAGACCACCTTCCTCGAGATACTGGACAATCGCCGCATCGAGCGCCGCCACGATGTGAGTCGGCGGCGTGTAGCGCCACTGGGTGGTCTTCTGCATGTACACCCACTGGTCGTAGAGATCCAGCGAGAGCGAGTGGCAGTTCCCTTCGCAGCGCTCGAGCGCGCTGCGCCGTACGATGACGAAGCCCATGCCGGGTGGACCTTCGAGGCATTTGCCCGAGGAGGCCACCACCGCATCGAAGGGTGTCTTGCGCGCGTCGATCTCGAGCGCGCCGAAGGCGCTCATCGCATCGACGATGAGGCTTCTCCCGTGGCGCGCCACCACCTGGGCGACCTCGTGCAGCGGATTGAGGATCCCGGCGCTGGTCTCGCAGTGCACCAGCGCAACGTGCGTGATGGACGGATCCTTCTCGAGCGAGCGCTCGACGTCGGCGGCGGCGACCGGGGCGTCCTCGGCATAGTCGATGGTGGTGTGCCGGCGCCCGAGGTACTTGGCGATACGCGCGATGCGCTGGCAATAGGCGCCGTTCTGCGGGATGAGCACGTGTCCCGAGCGCGGCACCAGCGTGCCGATCGCCGCCTCGACGGCGAAGGTTCCGCTGCCCTGCAGCGGAACACATTCGTGCGTGCCGCTGGCATGGGCGATGTCGAGCAGCCGCTCGCGTATCCGGCCGGTAATGCTGTTGAAGTCGCTGTCCCAGGAGCCCCAGTCGCGCAGCATGCTCTCCTTGGTGCGCATGGAGATGGTCAGCGGTCCGGGAGTGAGGAGATAGGGTTCCGTGCTCATAGTGTCGCGCTCGATGCTTCAAGGTACCGTGACGGTCGGCGAGGCCGCGCCGGCCGACAGAATATCCCGATCGCGGGCAGCCATCAGCGGGATTCCCCGGTGTGCACCAGCCAGCGCAGCAGATAGGCGCCCAGCAGCAGGGCGGCGCTCGCCAGGCCGAAACCAAGCGACAGCCGCTGCGCGGGGATCACCGCCATGGCGGCGAGTATAGCCAGCATGCCGACGATCGCGAGGCGCGTGAGCCAGGGGTAACCCCACATGCGCACGCGCAGCCGCTCGGGTGCCTCGCGCTCGAGGCGGCGGCGCAGGCGCAGCTCCGCCACGGCGATCAGCACGTAGACGAAGATCGCGACCGTTCCGTAGGAATTCACCAGGAAGGCAAAGATGCGGTCGGGCGACAGGTAGCTCATCGCGACCGTCAGGTAGCCGAAGGCGGTACTCGCGAGTATGGCGGCCACGGGTACCCCGCGGCGGTCGAGGCGCGCGACCGTGCGCGGCGCATCACCGTGCCCGGCGAGCGCCATGAGCATGCGCGAGGAGGCGAACAGGCCCGAGTTGAGCGCCGACAGCACCGCCGTCAGCACGACCAGGCTCATCACGGTGGCCGCGGCCGGAATGCGCAGCACCTCCATGACGCTCACGTAGGGGCGCGACATGCGCAGCGTGTCGTTCCAGGGCACCAGGGCCACGACCAGGAAGATCGAGCCGATGTAGAAGACCAGCACACGCCAGATCACCGACTGCGTGGTCGCGGCGATCGCCCGCTCGGGCTCGGCGGACTCGGCGGCGGCGATGGTGACGATCTCGGCGCCGAAATAAAAGCCCGTCGCCGCGACCGCTCCTGTGAGCACCGGCACGATGCCGTTCGGCATGAAGCCGCCGTCGGCCATCAAGTGCGGCAAGCCAGCCGGCGCCCCGGGCCAGCCGCCGCAGACGAACAGCGCGCCCGCGGCCAGGAAGGCCACGATGGCGGCCACCTTGATCGAGGCGAACCAGAACTCCGCCTCGCCGTAGGAGCGTACCGAGAGCAGGTTGACGATGGTGAACAGCGCCATGAGGGCGAGCGTGAACTTCCAGGCCGCCACCTGCGGCCACCAGAGGGCGAGGATTCCCGCGCCGGCGACCGCCTCGAGCGCGACGACGATCACCCAGAAGTACCAGTACATCCACCCCGTGAGGAAGCCCGCCAGCTCCCCGAGGGCCAGCCGGTTGTACTCGTAGAAGCCGCCGACCGCGGGGTAGGCGACCGCCATCTCCCCGAGCATGCGCATCACCAGTACGACGAGCGTGCCGGTGAGAGCGAAGGAGATCACCGCGGCAGGCCCGGCCGCGCCGATGACGACACCGCTGCCGACGAAGAGTCCCGCGCCGATCACGCCGCCGAGCGCGATCATCTGCATGTGCCGCCGCTCGAGCGAACGGCGCAGGCCGCTCGCAGCCAGGGCCGGCAGCGGTGCGCTCGCGCTCACGCGAACCGCTGGTACTTCGCGAGGTGCCGCACCGGCTTGGACAGCGCGTCGCGGCGGAAGGGATCGCCGAGCTCCTGGGTCACCATCATCTCGAGCACGGTGGTACGGCCCTCGCGCTGCGCGGCGGTGGCCGCGCGCAGCGCCGGCGCGACGTCCGCGAGCCGCTCGACGGTGACGCCCTCGCAGCCGAAGGCCTGTGCCACCTTGGCCCAGCTCGGGTTCTCGAGATTCACACCCTGGTAGCGGCGCGAATAGAAATCGACGTGGTTCTTCTTCTCGGCGCCCCACTGGCCGTTGTTGAACACGATCGGCGTGACGCCGATCTTCTCGCGCACCACGGTCAGGAGCTCGTTGAAGCTGATGCCCCAGGCGCCGTCACCGACGTAGGCGAACGCAGGCCGCTCGGGCGCTGCGACCTTGGCGCCGCAGATGACCGGGAAGGCGTAGCCGCAGTTGCCGAAGCTCATCGCTGCGAACATCGAGCGCGGCGCGTCGAAGCGCAGGTAGGAGTTGGCGACCGAGCAGATGTTGCCGATGTCCGTCGACACCATGGCACCGGCGGGCAGTGCCTGCTCGAGCGCATGCAGCATCTGCCGCGGGTGCATGTACTTGGAGCTGGCGGACACCTCGAGCGAGTACGGGTCGCGCTCCTGGGTCCAGCCGGTGAGCTCGGCCTCCCAGTCGGACTTCTCGGCCGCGATGCGCGCCAGGCGCTCGGCGCGGCGGTCGGCTCCCGCCAGCCGCCGGGTCTTCAGGCGCACGAGCAGCGCCGCGGCGGCGGCGCGCGCATCGGCGTGGATGCCGACCTGGATCGGCTTCACGAGCCCGAGCATGCGCGGATCGGCGTCGATCTGGATGATCTTCGCCTCCCGGGGCCAGTAGTCGAGGCCGTACTGGGGCAGCGTGCCGAAGGGTCCGAGGCGCGTGCCGAGCGCGAGCACCACGTCCGCCCGCGCGATCAGCTTCATGGCGGCCTTGGAGCCCTGATAGCCGAGCGGCCCCGCGGCGAGCACGTGCGAGGCGGGGAAGGCGTCGTTGTGCAGGTAGCTGCTGCAGACCGCCGCACCGAGCGCCTCGGCCAGCTGCGTCGCCTCGAGCGTCGCCCCGGCGGTGATGACGCCGCCACCGGCGACGATCACGGGGAACCGCGCCGCAGCCAGCAGGTCCGCCGCGGCATCGAGCGCAGCCGCGTCTCCCGCGCCGTGCGCGATGCGCATGGGCGAGGGGATCGCGGTCTCGAATTCGCCGTAGAAGTAGTCGCGCGGGATGTTGAGCTGGGCCGGTCCCATCTCGAGCATGGCGCGATCGAAGCAGCGCCCGGCGATCTCGGCCATGCGGCGCGGATTGTTGACGTGTCCCTGGTACTTGGTGATCTTGGAGAAAATCGGCAGCTGCTCGGTCTCCTGGAAGCCGCCGAGCCCCATGGTCATCGAGCCGGTCTCGGGCGTGATGAAGACGACCGGCGAATGCGCCCAGTAAGCGGCCGCAACGCCCGTAACGAAGTTGGTGACGCCGGGACCGTTCTGCGCAATGCAGACTCCGTGCCGGCCGGAGGCACGCGCGTAACCGTCCGCCATGTGGACCGCTCCCTGCTCGTGGGCGACCGGGACGAAGCGGATGCCGGCGGCGGGGAAGATATCGAGCGCATCCATGAACGCCGAACCCACGATACCGAACACGTGGGTCACGCCCTGGGCGGCGAGCGTCTCGACCAGCGCTTCGGAGGGGCCCATTTTCTGCAGGGGGGTCATCGGCTTAGCTCCAGGTCTCTGTCAACGAGATGTTTTGTTTCTTTTGAGACCGGATATACTACATCGCACGCTCGCAGGACGGAATTGGTGTCTCGGTAAGGGACTTTTGGTTCCGTTAAACGAAACCACTGACATGAGCAGCCATCTGTTCCCGCTCCCGCCGGTGACCTCCGACATCGCCGGCGAGACCTCGTCGACTCTGAAGGCGTTCGCCGTGCTCGAAGTGCTCGTGCGTGCGGGGCGTCCGGTGACTCTCTCGGAGCTCATCCAGGCGACCGACCTCCCGAAGCCGACGCTGCACCGGACGCTTGCGCTGTTCGAGGAGGCGGGGCTTCTCGCGCGTGAGCCGGGCGGGCGTGCCTACATGATCGGCGAGCGGCTGTCGCGGTTCGCGCTCGATGTGCTGCGCAACGATGGCGCAGCGGCCGAGCGACGCACGATCCTGCGCCGCGTGGTGAGCGAGATCACCGAGACCTGCAACCTCGCGGTGCTGAAGAAGGGCGCGCTCATCTATCTCGACCGCGTTCAGGCACCCTGGCCGCTCAGGCTCCACATGGCGGACGGCGGCGGCGAGCTGCCGCCGCACTGCTGTGCGAGCGGCAAGCTGCTGCTGGCGTACCTGCCGGCCGCCGAGCGCCACCGGCTGCTCGCGCTGCTGCCGCTCGAGCGTTTCACCGAGCGCACCATCGTCGACCGCGCGGTGCTCGAGTCCGAGCTCGACCGCATCGTCAGCGTCGGCTACGCGGTCGACAACGAGGAATACGTCCTCGGCGTCGCGTGTGTCGCGGTGCCCGTGCGCAACGGCCAGGGCGAGGTCATCGCGGCGCTCGCCGTACAGGGCGCGACGGCGCGGCTGCCCCTGATGCGCGCCATCGAATTCATCCCGCGCCTGCGTGCGGCGGCGGCGGAGATCGGCTCCACGTTCGGTTGATGCGGAGACAAGCGATGGACATGAAGGTCGCAGACCTGGAACGACACTGGCTACCCTTTACCAACAACCGCGAGTTCAAGCGCGAGCCGCGCCTGTTCGTGCGCGCCAGCGGCATGCACTACTACACCCCGACGGGGCGCGCGGTACTCGACGCGAGCTCGGGCCTGTTTACCAGCGCTGCCGGACACTGCCGGCCGGAGATCGCGACCGCCGTCGCCCGACAGCTCGAGACGCTCGACTTCACTCCCTCCTTCCAGAGGAGCCACCCGGGCGCGTTCGCGCTCGCCGACGGGGTCGCTTCCCTCACCCCGGACGGCCTCGATCACGTGTTCTTCTGCAATTCCGGCTCCGAGGCGGTGGACACCGCGATGAAGATCGCGCTCGCCTACCACCTGGCGCGCAGGGAAGGGCAGCGCAACTACTTCGTCTCGCGCGAGCGCGCTTATCACGGCGTCAACATCGGCGGCACGGCGCTCTCCGGCATGGTGCGCAACCGCGAGGTGTTCGGCGCGCTGATGCCCGGCGTGCTGCATCTGCGGCACACGCTGCTGTCGCAGAACCGCCTGACGCGCGGCATGGGCGCGCACGGCGCCGAGCTCGCCGAGGACCTGGCGCGCTTCGTCAACCTGGTGGGCGAGAAGCGCATCGCCGCGGTGTTCGTCGAGCCGATCGCCGGCTCGACCGGCGTCATCGTCCCGCCGCGCGGCTATCTCGAGCGGCTGCGGGAGCTGTGCACCCGCTACGGGATCCTGCTGGTGTTCGATGAGGTCATCTGCGGCTTCGGCCGCACCGGCGAGCCCTTCGCCGCGCGCTCCTTCGGCGTCACTCCCGATGTGATCACCATGGCCAAGGCGCTCACCAACGGCGCGCAGCCGATGGGGGCGGTGGCGGTGCGCCAGGACATCTACCGCACGATCGTCGAGGCGGCCCCCGAGGGCCTGCCTGAGTTCTTCCACGGCTATACCTACTCGGCGCACCCGGCGGCGTGCGCCGCCGGCCTGGCGACGCTCGAGATCTACCGCAACGAGCAGCTGTTCGCGCGCGGCCGCGATCTCTCGGGTTACTTCCTCGACAGGATGTTTGCGCTCGGGGAGCTGCCCGCGGTCGCCGACGTGCGCGGCTTCGGGCTCCTGGCCGGAGTCGAGGTGAAGCCCGGGAAGGCGCCTGGCGTACGCGGCAACGAGCTGCAGGCGAAGCTCTACGATCGCGGCCTGCATGTGAAGACGACTGGCGATGTTGCGATCGTGGCTCCTGCCTTCATCGCGAGCCGGGCCGATATCGATGCGATGGCGGATATGCTGCGGGAGGCAATCGCCGAGTACTCCTAGTATCGTTGGTTCATGAACGAGAGCTCGAGACCCTGCCGCCGGCCCGGTCCCACGCGCGATGCGCGCCGGGCCATGCGGGCCGCGCCGCTGCCCGAAAGCCTTCGGCCGGTCCGCCCCGGCATGGAGGGCGGCCACTACCGTCCGCTCGCCGATGAGGACGTGCTCAAGATCCACCGCGCGGCGCTCCGACTCCTCGCCGAGGTGGGGCTCGCCGATGCCCCGCCCTCCGGCGTCGAATACCTGACTCGCGCGGGCTGCACGCTGAGCGCCCAGGGCCGGCTGCTGTTCCCGGCAGCGCTCGTCGAGGACACGGTGGCGCGCGCCGCGCGGCACTTCGTGCTCCACGGACAGGAGCGCCGCCACGATATGGAGCCCTGGGGCAAGAAGGTCTACTTCGGCACGGCCGGCGCGGCGGTCAACATGGTGGACACGCACGGCGGCTACCGTGAGTCGAAGATCCGTGATCTCTACGACATCGGCCGCATCGTCGACGCCATGGAGCACATCCACTTCTTCCAGCGCGCCGTGGTGCCACGCGACATTCCCGACCCTTACGAGATGGATTTCAACACCTGTTACGCCTCGGTGTCCTCGACCACCAAGCACGTCGGCTCGAGCTGGGTGAACCCGCTGCACGTGACCCGCTCGCTGGAGATGCTGCACGCGATCGCCGGCGGCGAGGAGCAGTGGCGCGCGCGGCCCTTCGTCAGCCAGTCGAACTGCTTCGTGGTTCCGCCGATGAAGTTCGCCACCGATGCCTGCCGCTGTCTGGAAGTGGCGGCACTCGGCGGGATGCCGGTATTGCTGCTGTCGGCCGGGCAGGCCGGCGCGACCGCCCCGGCGGCCATCGCCGGCGCGCTCGCCCAGGAGGTCGCCGAGGTGCTCGCCGGGCTCGTGTATGTGAACGCGGTGAAGCCGGGCGCGCCGGCGATCTTCGGAACCTGGTGCTTCGTATCGGACCTGCGCACCGGCGCCATGTCCGGAGGCAGTCCGGAGCAGGCCCTGCTGTCGGCGGCCTCGGCGCAGATGGCCCAGTATTACGATCTCACCGGCGGCACCGCCTCGGGGATGACCGATTCCAAGCTCCCCGATGCGCAGTCCGGGGCGGAGAAGGCCTACTCGCATGCGCTGGTCGGTAACTCCGGCGCCAACCTCATCTACGAGTCGGCCGGCATGCACGCGAGCCTGCTGGGCTTCTCGCTCGAGAGCCTGGTGATCGACAACGACATCATCGGCGCTGCACAGCGCACCATCCGCGGCATCGGCGTCGACGATGCCAGCCTGTCGTTCGAGACGATTCGCGACGTATGCCTCAATGGTCCCGGCCACTATCTCGGCTCGGACCAGACGCTGCAGCTCATGCAGTCGGCGTACCTGTATCCGGCGATCGGCGACCGCAAGAGCCCGAACGAATGGATCGAGCAGGGTTCGCTCGACATCACGACGCGCGCGGCGAAGAAAGTGCATGAGATCCTCGCGACCCACTTTCCCGCCCACATTTCCGAGGCGGTCGATGTGGAGATTCGCGAGCGCTTCCCGGTGCGCCTGCCGCGCGCGGCGATGCGGCCCGGCCCCGCCGCCACGCCGACGGCTTGAGTGCCGCTGGTGCCGGGCCTGCCTTCCCACGCGCGCGTCGTCATCATCGGCGGCGGCATCGTCGGCTGCAGCGTCGCCTATCATCTCGCCAAACGCAGCTGCACCGACGTGCTGCTGCTCGAGCGGCGGCAGCTCACCTGCGGCACGACCTGGCATGCCGCGGGCCTCGTCGGGCAGCTGCGCGCCACGCAGAATCTCACGCGTCTCGCCCAGTACACGACGCAGCTCTACGAAGGCCTCGAGCGCGAGACCGGGCAGGCGACCGGCTTTCGGCAGACCGGCTCGGTAGCGGTCGCGGCGAGCGAGGCGCGCTTCGAGGAGCTCAAGCGCGGCGCCTCCATGGCGCGCTGCTTCGGCCTCGAGGTACAAATCCTCACGCCGGGCGAGGCGCGCGAGCGCTGGCCGCTGCTCGCGATCGATGATGTCGTAGGCGCGGTCTATCTTCCGAAGGACGGCCGCACCAATCCGGTCGATACGACGCAGGCGCTGGCGCGGGGCGCGCGCATGCGCGGCGCGCGCATCGTCGAAGGGGTCAAGGTCACGGGAATCCTGCGCGCCGGCGGACGCGTGACCGGGGTCGCGACCGAGGCGGGCGAGGTGCGCGCCGACGTGGTCGTCAACTGCGCCGGCATGTGGGCGCGCGAGGTGGGTGCGCTGGCCGACGTCAGCGTGCCGCTGCACGCCGCCGAGCACTTCTACATCGTCACGCAGCCGATTCCGGGCTTGGCCGCGGATCTGCCGATCCTGCGCGACGCCGATGCCTGCTCGTACTTCAAGGAGGATGCCGGGAAGCTCCTCGTCGGCTGGTTCGAGCCCGAAGCCAAGCCCTGGGGTGGCGAGGGGATTCCCGAGAGCTGCGCCTTCGAGCAGCTGCCGGCGGATCTCGCGCACATCGAGCCGCTGTTCGCCGGCGCGATGCGCCGCGTGCCGATCCTCGAGAACATCGGGGTGCAGGTGTTCTTCAACGGCCCCGAGAGCTTCACCCCCGATGATCGCTATCTGCTCGGCGAGGCGCCGGAGCTGCGGGGGCTCTACGTCGCCGCGGGCTTCAACTCCATCGGCATCCAGTCCGCGGGCGGCGCCGGCAAGGTGCTCGCCGACTGGATCATCGACGGACACCCGCCGTTCGACCTCTGGGACGTCGACATCCGCCGCTGCGCGCCGTTCCAGCGCAACCGGCGCTACCTGCGCGACCGCACGGTCGAGGTGCTCGGGCTCCTGTACGCCATGCACTGGCCCTACCGGCAGCCGCAGAGCGCCCGCGGCGTGAGGAAGTCTGCGCTCCACGACCGGCTCGCGGCCGCCGGTGCCTGCTTCGGCGAAGTAGCCGGCTTCGAGCGCGCCAACTGGTTCGCCGCCCCCGGCGAGCAGCCGCGCTACGAATACAGCTACGGTCGCCAGAACTGGTTCGCCGCTTCCGCCGCCGAGCACCGCGCGGTGCGCGAGGCGGTGGGCCTCTTCGACCAGTCGTCGTTCGCCAAGTTCGTGCTGAAAGGCCGCGACGCGCCCAGCATCCTCGGCCGCCTGTGCGCCAACGACGTCGAGGTGCCGGTCGGCCGGATCGTGTACACCCAGTGGCTGAACGAGCGCGGGGGAATCGAGGCGGACCTCACGGTGACGCGCGAGGCCGAGGACTCGTATCTGATCGTCAGCGCCTGCGCCACGCAGACCCGGGACTTCCTCTGGCTCACCCGCAGCATCCCGGACGAGGCGCGCGCCGCGGCGGTCGACGTCTCTCCCGCCTATGCGGTGCTCGGGCTCATGGGGCCGAAGAGTCGAGAGCTCCTTCAGTCTCTCACCGATGCGGATCTCTCGACCGCGGCCTTTCCGTTCGGCACCTCGCGCATCATCGACCTCGGCTATGCGCGTGTGCGCGCGAGCCGCATCACCTATGTGGGCGAGCTCGGTTACGAGCTCTACATTCCCACCGAGTTCGCGCAATCCGTATACGACGTGATCGTGAAGGCGGGGGCGTCCTTCGGGCTGCGGCTCGCGGGCTACCACGCGCTCAACAGTCTGCGGATCGAGAAGGCTTACCGGCACTGGGGCCATGACATCTCGGACGAGGACACGCCGCTCGAGGCGGGGCTCGCCTTTGCCGTCGCCTGGGAGAAACCCGGCGGCTTCCTCGGGCGCGAAGCGCTGCTCGAGCAGCGTGCGCGCGGCGTGCGACGGCGCCTCGCGGCGTTCGCGCTCGAGCGCGCCGACCGGCTCCTCTATCACAACGAGCCGATCTGGCGGAACGGGGAGCTGGTGGGAAAGATCAGCTCCGGGATGTTCGGCCACACGCTGAGCGCGCCGCTCGGACTCGGGTACGTGGCCGGGGGCGGCGAGTCGGTGAGCGATGACTGGATCCTTTCGGGCCACTATGAGATCGAGGTCGCCGCCGAGCGCGTGCCGGCACGCGTCTCGCTGCGGCCGTTCTACGATCCCGGCAGCGAGCGCGTGAAGTGCTGAAGACCGAAGCGCGGGTTGTGATCATCGGCGGGGGAGCGGTCGGCTGCAGCGCGCTGTATCACCTCACGCGGCTCGGCTGGACGGATGTGGTGCTCCTCGAGCGCGACGAGCTCACGGCGGGCTCCACCTGGCACGCCGCGGGCAATTGCCCGAACTTCGCGACCTCGTGGTGCCTGCTGAAGCTGCAGCAGTACTCGACGCAGCTGTACGCGCGGCTCGGACAGGAGATCGGCGCCGACCTCACCTACCATCGCAGCGGCAGCATCCGCCTGGCGCACAGCGCCGATCGCGTGGACGAGTTTCGTCACGTGGCGGCGCAGGCGCGCGCGCTGGGTCTCGCCTTCGAGCTGCTGTCGCCGGCGGAGATCCGCGCGCGGCACCCATTCCTCGAGCTCGAGGGGATTCTCATCGGGCTCTGGGATCCCGACGACGGCGACATCGATCCGGCGCAGCTCACGCAGGCGCTCGCCAGGGGCGCGCGCGACAGGGGCGCGCAGGTCCGCCGGCACACGCGTGTGACCGGAATTCGCGCGCTCCCCGGGGGAGGCTGGCGGCTCGAGACTACGGCAGGCGCGATCGAGGCTGAGTATGTGGTGAACGCCGCCGGCTACCGTGGCGGCGAGGTCGCCGCGATGATCGGTGAGGATTTGCCCGTAGCGACTCTCTCGCACCAGTACCTGATCACCGAGGACATCCCCGCGCTCATTGCGCGCGGGCCTGCACGGCTACCGCTGGTGCGCGATCCCGACGTCAGCTACTACCTGCGTCAGGAGCGCCACGGGCTGCTGCTCGGACCGTACGAGTCGCGCGCGCGCGCTCACTGGCTGGACGGCGTTCCGGAGGAATTCGCGCAGCAGCTGTTCCCGGACGATCTGGGCCGGCTCGAGGACTACATCGCGGCCGCGTGCGCGCGCGTGCCGATCCTCGGCAGCGTCGGCGTCAAGCGCGTCGTCAACGGGCCGATCCCCTACGCACCCGATGGCAACCCGCTCATGGGACCGGCCGCCGGCACGCGCAGCTTCTTTCATTGCTGCGCGTTCACCTTCGGCATCGCGCAGGCGGGCGGCGCCGGCAGGGCAATCGCGGAGTGGGTCGTGAACGGCGAGCCGGACTGGGATCTCTGGCCGCTCGATTGCCGCCGCTACGGAAGGTACGCGGACCGGCGCTACGCGCTCGGCAAGGCCCTCGAGACCTATCAGAACGAATACGGCGTCGGCTACCCGCAGGAGGAGCGCCCGGCCGGGCGGCCGGCGAGGACCTCTCCTCTCTATGAGACGCTGAAGCGCGGCGGAGCCGTGTTCGGCGCGCGCGGCGGCTGGGAACGCGCGGTGTACTACCGCGAGGCGGGCGACCCCGACGGTCCCGAGTGCTCCTTCCGCCGGCCGCACTGGCATCGCGCGGTCGAGCGCGAGTGCGCCGCCGTGGCCTGCGGGGTGGCGCTGCTCGATCTCAGCGGCTTCACGCGCTTCGAGGTCGGCGGCCGCGGCGCCGCCGCCTGGCTCGATCATCTGCTCGCCGGTGAGCTGCCGCGCGCGGGCCGTACGGCGCTCGCCTACGGCTGCTCGGCGCGCGGCGGCATCGTGATGGAGACGACGGTCACGCGGCTGCCCGAGGGGCGTTTCTGGCTCCTGTCGGCGGCGTCCGCTGAACGGCATGACGAGGACTGGCTGCGCACGCATTACTCGTCGGTCCACGGCGAGGTCGCCATCAGCAACCTGACCGAGCGTTACGGCACTCTGGTCCTGGCGGGCCCGCGCGCTCGCGAGCTGCTCGCGAGGGTCGCCGATGCGGACGTCTCGAACGCCTCGTTCCCGTGGCTCAGCGCGCGGGCGCTGCGGATCGGCGGCGCAGAGCTGCTCGCCCTGCGGGTGAGCTATGTCGGGGAGCTCGGCTACGAGCTGCATGTCGCCATGGAGCATCTCGCGGCGGTGCATGCGCGGCTCGTGGAGGCGGGGCGCGGGCTCGGGCTCCGGCCCTTCGGCCTGTACGCGGTCGAGAGCCTGCGGCTCGAGAAGTGCTACCGCAGCTGGAAGGCGGATCTCACGGCCGAGTACACGCCGCTCGCGGCCTCCCTCGGGCGCTTCGTGAGACTCGACAAGGCGGCGGACTTCATCGGCCGCGAAGCGCTGCGCAAGGCCGCGGCCGCCGGCGTGCCCGAGCGCTTCGTGCCACTCCTCGTGGAGGCGCGCGATGCCGACGCGGCGCCGGTCTCCATCGTGTATCACGGCGGGCGGGCGGTCGGCCTGGTCACCTCGGGCGGCTACGGTTATCGCCTCCGGCAGAGTATCGCGCTGGCCTACGTGCGCACCGATCTGACTGCGCCCGGCACGCAGCTCGAGGTCGAGATCCTCGGCGAGCGGCGCCCGGCGGTGGTGGGACGCGAGCCTCTGTACGACCCCGAGAACCTGCGTCTGCGGGCCTGAGGCGCCGATGCCGCTCTCAACGCGCCGGGCCCGTGCCGACCACACAGCCGACGCCGCGGCCGCGCGGGTCGGCGACCGCGGTGGTACCGGTGGCCGTGACGGCGATCGCCTCGATGTCGCCATTCCAGCCCTGGTTCACGAACACGTAGCCGCGTTGGCCGAGAGCGGCGCGCACCGCCGGGTCGAGGGTGGCGTAGGGCTCCTCGAACAAGGTGTTGGGCGGCAGCAGCTGGTGGTGCATGCGGGGCGCTGCGACCGCGGCGGCGAGCGGCATGCCGAAGTCATGCCAGTCGGTAATGACCTGAAAGATCCACGCCGCGATCCGCGAGCCGCCGGGGGTGCCGATGACCAGCGCGACGCGCCCGTGCTCGGTGAGGATCGTCGGGGTCATGGTGGACAGGGGTCGCTTTCCGGGGGCGATCGCGTTGGCATCGCCGCCCACGACTCCGTAGAGGTTCGGCGCGCCGGGCTTGACCGAGAAGTCGTCCATCTCGTTGTTGAGGAGGAATCCCGCCCCCGTCACCACCTGGCCGGAGCCGAAGTCGTCGTTGAGTGTGAAGGTGTTGGAGACGGCGTTGCCGGCGTGATCGACGACCGAGAAGTGGGTGGTGTTGTGATGGGTCGCGCCGGCCGTGCCGAGTCCGGGCTGGACCGTGGCGGTCGGAGTCGGGGCCGCGATGCTGACCTCGCGCGCCCGGCGCGCGAGGTAGGCGGGATCGAGGAGCTGCGCCACGGGAGCGACGCTGAAGTCGGGATCCCCGAGGTACGCAGCCCGATCGGCGAACACGCGCTTCTCCATCTCGGCGACGAGGTGCACGTACTGGGCGGAGTTGAGCGGCACTCCGGCGAAGGCGCCGGCGAGATCGGCCTTCATGGCGAGGAGCGACAGCAGCGCGATGCCGCCCGAGCTCGGCGGCGGCGCGGTGATCACGTGGTAGCCGGCCCCCTCTCCCTCGAGTGGGTCGCGCCACACCGGGCGGTAGGAGGTGAGGTCCTTCGCGCCGATGTGCCCGTGACCGCGCGCCATCTCGGCGAGCAGCAGCTCGGCGGTGCGCCCGGCATAGAAGTCGCCGGGCCCCTGCGCCGCGATCCGCCCGAGCGTTCGCTCGAGCTCGGCCTGGCGGAAGGAGGCATCCGTGGCGAGCGCTCCGTAATAGGCGAGGAAGTTGGTTTGGCCCCTGAGCTCGCGCGCGCGGGTGTCGCGCAGCGCGACCAGCAGCGGGCTCACACGAAACCCCTGGTGGGCATAGCGGATCGCGGGCGCGAGATCGAGGCGCCAGGGGAGCCGGCCGAAGCGCCGATGCAGCTCCCACAGGCCCGCGACCGTGCCCGGTACGCCGGCGGCGCCGGCGCCGATGGTGCTGGCGTCCGGCCGCACGTTGCCGGCGGCGTCGAGATACATCCCGGCGGTGGCGCTCGCGGGCGCGCGCTCGCGATAGTCGAGGAAGTAGGCCTTGCTCTCGATCCACAGCGTGGCGAACCCGCCGCCGCCGAGGTTGCCGGCCTCGGGGCAGGTCACCGCCAGCGTGAAGGCGACCGCGATGGCGGCATCGACCGCGTTGCCGCCGGCGGACAGGATGCGCGCCGCGGCGTCGGCGCCGTAGCGATCGGGGGCGGCGACCGCGGCGGCGCGCGCGCCGCCCGGCAGGGGCGCGGGGCGTGCCGCGCTGCTGCAGAGGATGAGCGCGCCGAACGCAGCGAGGCACGCACGGCGGGACCAGGTGGAAGTCATGTTCGGGCATGATGCCATCGTCGGCGCGCCGGGGGCGAGCGCGTGAGGCCGCTCGTGATTGCGCTGCCGCTCGGTGCGGCGGTGTTGCACGCGACGTGGAATGCGGCGCTGCGCTCGAGCGCCGACCGCCTGTGGTTCGTCACCGTGATGAGCTTTGCGACCACCTGCGCCGCCGTTCCGCTCGTGCTGCTGCTGCCGGCTCCCCTGAAGGGGAGCTGGGTGTTGCTCGGCCTCTCGGCGCTGCTGCAGGTCGTTTACAGCGTCCTGCTGGCGTATGCCTACGCCCTGGGAGAGCTCGGGCAGATCTACCCGATCGTGCGGGGCAGCGTTCCGCTGCTGGTATCCGCCGGCGCGTTCCTGCTCGCGGGCCAGCGCCTCGGCAGCCTGGCGCTGCTCGGCATCGCGCTGATCTCGGCGGCCATCATCAGCCAGGCCTCGCGGCATGCCGAGCGCCGCGCGCTGATGCACGCGATCGTGACGGCGCTGTTCGTCGCGGCCTATGTGACCGCGGACGCGCTCGGGGTGCGCCTCGCGGGAAACCCGCAGTCCTATGCCGCCTGGATCTGGGTGATCTACGGCGTGCTGATGCCCCTGGGCTTCTTCCTGTTGCGCCGGAGGATCGTGCCGTCCGGCCATCAGGCGCGCGACACGGCCAAGGCAATCGCCGGGGGGCTCCTCTCGTTCGGCAGCTACGGCGCGATCATTGCCGCGCTCGCGCTGGGGAACGTCGGTCCCATCGCGGCGCTGCGCGAGACCAGCATCGTGTTCTCCGCCGTGATCGGCCGGGTATTCCTCGGCGAGGCGCTTACCTGGCGCCGTGCACTGGTGTGCCTGTCGGTGACGGCCGGGGCGGTGCTGATCGGCTACGCACGCTGAGGGTCCGTTCGCTAGAATGCATCCCGACCCGAAGCGCGCCCGAAGACCGCGCCACCGTCACCCTATCGTGGAGAGACTCATGCCAGCCAGGGCCAGATCGAAGGCGAAGTCCGTCAAGCGCAAGCCGGCCCGGGCGCAGTCGGCGAGCGCGCCGCGGCGCGCGAGCCGGGGCAGCGGCCCGGAGCGTGGACTGCTGGCGCGCCTGAAGGAGGGGGCGGTGATCTGCGCCGAGGGCTACGTGTTCGAGCTCGAGCGCCGCGGTTACCTGCAGGCCGGCGCCTTCGTACCCGAGGTGCTGTTCGAGCACCCGGAGGTGGTCGAGCAGCTGCACCTGGATTTCGTGCACGCGGGCTCGGATGTCACGCAGGCGCTCACCTACTACGTGCACCGCGAGAAGCTCCGGCTCATCGGCCGCGAGAAGGACCTGGCGCCGATGAACCGCGCGGCGCTCGGGATCGCGAAAAAGGTGGCACGCAAGACCGGCACGCTGTTCGCCGGCGACATCTGCAACACCAACATCTACGATCCGAACGACCCGAAGGCGATCAAGGAGGTCGAGCGGATATTCGACGAGCAGGTGGGCTGGGCGGTGGAGGCCGGCGTCGACTATTTCGTCGCCGAGACGCTCGCGTGGGTGGGGGAGGCGGAGCTGGCGCTGAAGGCCATCCAACGCCAGTCCAAGGTGCCGACTGTGGTCACCTTCGCCATGCACCAGGAGCCGATCCTGCGCGACGGGCTGACGCCGGCGGAAGCCTGCCGGCGCATGGAGCAGGCGGGCGCGGACGTGGTCGGCCTCAACTGCCACCGCGGACCTGCGACCATGATGCCGATGATCCGCGACATCCGGCAGGCGGTGAAGTGCCACGTCGCGGCGCTGCCGGTGCCCTACCGCACCACGCCGCAGCAGCCTTCCTTCATGTCGCTGACAGACCCGTGCTGCAACAACCAGCGCGCCTTCCCGGTGGGACTCGATCCCTTCATGGCGACGCGCGCGGAGATCTTCGACTTCGGCCGCGAGGCATTCGCGCTAGGGGTGCGCTACCTCGGCGTCTGCTGTGGCGCCGGTCCGCATCACATTCGCGCCCTCGCCGAGAGCCTCGGGCGGCATCCGGCGGGGAGCCGCTATTCCGTGGACATGTCGAAGCACTCCTTCTTCGGCACCGACAAGATGATCCGCAGGATCCAGACGCAGTATCGCGACAAGGCCTAGGCACGCAGGGCGATTCTCGGCGAGGATGCACGCGTGGATAAGAAAACCATCGACCGGCGCTGGCTGCCTCTCAACGCGCTGCGCGCCTTCGAAGGAGTCGCCAAGCACGGCAGCTTCACAGCCGCGGCCAACGCGCTGCTCATCTCGCAGAGCGCCCTGTCGCGGCACGTGATCGCGCTCGAGCGCCTCACGGGTGTGCAGCTCTTCGAGCGCCGGCCGCATGCCCTGACGCTCACCCGCGCCGGGCAGCATCTGTTGCCGGCCGTGGCCAAGTCCTTCGACCGGCTCGAGTACGCGCTCGACGACATCCGCAATGAAGGCGCTCCGGCGCAGCGCACGCTGCGCGTGCAGATGCCGCCGAGCTTCGCCGTGCAGCTCGCCGTGCCGATCCTGCAGGACTTCCGCCGCGTCAGCAGCGAGGTCGACATCGACCTCGTGAGTGCTTACGGCGTCGGGCCGCCGCTCGGGGACGTCGACGTCGCGGTGGTGTACTCCCGGCCCACGGTGACCGACCTGGTCACGGACCTCCTGTGGTCGGTGCGCCAGTCGATTCTCTGCCATCCGAACATCGCCTCGGCGCACCGTGGCAAGGATCTGGCGGCCTTCATCCAGGCCAACGAGCTGATCCACGTGCGGATCGCGGACGCGCCCCGGTACCACTTCTGGAGCCAGTTCGCGCGGGCCAACGGGCTCGCCGGCCTCGATGTCGAGCGGGGCATGGTGTTCGACACGGCGGTGCTGGCGGCGCAGTACGCGCTCGGCGGACAGGGCATCGCGGTGCTCGACACCAATCTGTTCGGCGAGGAAATCCGCCTCGGGCAGCTGGTGCGGCCCTTCGAGGCGACGCTCGATGACGGTTACGGCTATTACCTGACGACCCAGCCCGAGGGCCTGGCGGATACCGCGATCGGGCTGTTCCGCTCCTGGCTGATCGAGCGCTTCGGCGCGCGCACCGCCCCGGCGGCGGCACCGCCGGTGCAGCTGGCCGTATCGAACGAGTGAGGCGAGCGGAGGCTGCGTGAAGCACGACGTGCGGGTGGTGGTGATCGGCGGCGGCGTGGTCGGTGCCAGCGTGCTCTACCACCTGACCAAGGCGGGCTGGAAGGATGTGCAGCTGATCGAGCGCGGCGAGCTCACCTGCGGCTCGACCTGGCACGCCGCCGGCGGCATGCACACCATCAACGGCGACCCCAACGTCGCCAAGCTCCAGCAGTACACCATCAACCTCTACCAGGAGATCGAGCGGATCTCAGGCCAATCGTGCGGCATGCACGTGACCGGCGGCATCATGCTGGCCGGCACGCGCGAGCGGCTCGACTGGCTCAAGATGGCCAAGGCGCGCGGCCGCTATCTCGGCATGGAGCTCGAGATCATCTCGGTGGCGGAGGCGGCGCGCCTCTTCCCCCTCATGAACAAGGAGCACTTCGTCGGTGCGCTCTACGATCCGATCGAGGGCCACGTCGATCCCTACGGCGTGACGCATGCCTATGCCAGGGCGGCGCAGCTCGCGGGCGCGGAGGTGGTGCGCCATACGCGCGTGACCGACCTCAAGCCGCGCGCCGACGGCAGCTGGGACGTGATCACCGAGCACGGCAACGTACACGCCGAGCACGTCGTGAACGCCGGTGGACTGTGGGCGCGCGAAGTCGGGCGCATGGTGGGGCTCGAGCTGCCCATTCTCGCCATGGAGCACCAGTACCTCATCACCGATGACATCCCGGAGCTCAAGGGTCAGAAGGAGCAGCTGCACTGCATCGACTTCGAGGGCGAGATCTACACTCGCCAGGAGCGCGGCGGCATGCTGCTCGGAACCTACGAGCGGGCCGGCGTCCCGTGGTCGCCGCGCACTACGCCGTGGGACTTCGCGCAGAGCCTGCTGCCGAACGACCTGGAGCGCATCGCGCCGAGCCTCGAGGTGGGCTTCGAGCATTTTCCCGCGATCGGCCGCGCCGGCATCCGCAAGGTGGTGAACGGCCCGTTCACTTTCGCGCCGGACGGCAATCCGCTGGTCGGGCCGATCCGCGGCTTGAGGAACTTCTGGGTGGCGTGCGGGGTGATGGCGGGCTTCAGTCAGGGGGGCGGAGTAGGGCTCGCGCTCTCGAGGTGGATGGTGGACGGGGATCCGGGCGCCGACATCTGGGCGATGGATGTGGCGCGCTACGGCGACTGGGCCACGCTCGCCTACACCAACGCGAAGGTGCGCGAGAATTACTCGCGGCGCTTCCGCATCCGCTTTCCCAACGAGGAGCTCGGCGCCGCACGGCCGCTGCGCACGACACCGATCTACGAGCGACTCGGGGAGCGTCACGCGGTGTTCGGCGACTACTGCGGCCTCGAGCACGCGCTGTGGTTTGCGCCGAGCGCCGCGGAGGCGAGCGAGGTCGTCACCTTCCACCGCTCGAACGCCCACCGCCACGTGGGCGCCGAATGTCGGGCAGTGCGCGAGCGAGTGGGACTGATCGAGATCTCCAACTACGGCAAATTCGAGGTCACGGGCGCGGGCAGCGAGAAGTGGCTGTCGCACGTGATGGCGAACCGCGTGCCGCAGGTCGGGCGCATCGCACTGACGCCGATGCTGAACGAGCGCGGCAAGCTGATCGGCGACTTCACCATGGCGCGCCTGGCGCACGACCGGGTATTCCTGGTATGCACCTACGCGGCCGAGGATTATTACCGGCGCTGGTTCGAGCGCCATGCGCCACCCGCCGGCGTGAGCGTGCGCCCCTGTGCGATGCAGTACACGGGACTCTCGCTCGCGGGACCGCACTCACGGGCGCTGCTGCAGACCCTGACGCACGAGGATCTCTCGACCGCGGCGTTCCCGTTCCTGACGTTCCGCCGCATGGATGTCGGCATGATCCCGGCGCTGGTGGGCCGCATCAGCTTCACCGGCGATCTCGGCTACGAGATCTGGGTGACGAGCGAGTATCAGCGGGCGCTCTACGACCTGCTGACCGGCGCGGGTGCCGAGTACGGCCTCAAGCTTTTCGGCGGGCGCGCCCTGAACGCGATGAGGCTCGAGAAGAGCTTCGGCACGTGGGCGCGCGAATACCGTCCGATCTACGGGCCTTACGAGGCGGGGCTCGGTCGCTTCGTCGATCTCAGGAAGGAGAGCTTCGTAGGGCGCGCGGCGGCGATCGAGGAGAAGGAGAGCGGTGGAACGCTGCGCCTCCTCACCTTCACGGTCGAGGTGCGCGATGCCGATGCCTCGGGAGACGAGCCGATCTGGTACGACGGGCGGGTGGTCGGCTGGGTGACCTCCGGGGGCTATGGGCATAGCGTGCAGCGCTCGCTCGCGCTCGGGTACGTGCCCAGGGAGTTCGCGGGCCAGAAGAGCGGGTTCGAGATCGAGATTCTCGGTGAGCGCTGCCCGGCGACGCCTCAGGCCGCCGCGGCGTTCGATCCCGACGGCAGCCGCATGCGCGGCTAGCAAGCTGATGTGCGAGAAATCGCCGCAGGCGATTTTTCCAATGGATCAGGCGATGAACATGGCGAGCGAGCTCGCCGTGAGCGCCGGCCGGGTCTCTCCCTCGATCTCGATGGTGTTCTCGGTCGTCACCAGGTAACGCCCGCCACCCTTGTCCTCGACGGAGGAGATGCGGATGCGGTTGCGTACGCGCTTGCCCGAGCGCACCGGCGCCACGAAACGCACCTTGTCGACGCCGTAATTCACCACCGACTTCGGGGTGATCCGCGCCAGCAGTACCTCGAAGCCCGTGGGTGCGAGCAGCGACAGGGTCAGGAATCCATGCGCGATGGTGCCGCCGAACGGACCCTCGCGTGCCGCGCGCTCGGCATCCACGTGAATCCATTGATTGTCGCCCGTGCAGCTGGCGAATGCGTTGATGCGATTCTGATCGAGCAGGATCCAGGAGGAGACGCCGATCTCCTCGCCGACATGCTTGGCCAGGTCCGCTACGGGCATCTTGTGGGCAGGCATCGCGGCATCTTACCTGAGGGAGCGGGGCGCCTTCTCCGTGCGCCAATAGCTCGTATGCATTGCACAAGACAATTTAATTATAAGCACGTGAAGATGATCTTACATCCATAATAATCAACGCATTATAAAAACCTTGGTTTCGGTCGACCGGTTTCTTGCATCGCATACAATGAGATGTATAATCTCATCCAGTGAATTGCCCGGACTGGTTTGATGAGGAGCTCGCCATGGCCGACCGCACCATCGATCTGAATATCTGGCTCGAGACCTACAAGGAGACCGCTGCCTCCCTCGGTAAGGCCCAGCAGGATGGCTTCAAGGCGCTCGAGCGCTTTGCCCGATTCAACTACGCCGTCGCGGGCGACTGCCTCGAGGCGGGCCTTGCCCAGGCGAAGGCCGCTCTCAGCGCCCGGGCCGCGGTCGGTACCCAGGCGGTCGCCGACCTGTTCGCCAAGCAGGCGGAGCTGAGTCACCAGCTGACCGACAGGCTGCGCGCGCGTGCTCAGGAGTTCTCCAGCCTGGCCTCCGAGGTCCAGGAGTCGGTCAGCAGCTTCGCCAGCGACGCCGCCAGCCGCGCTGTGGGAACCAAGAAAGCCGCCTGAGAACTCACGGCTGACAGATTCATCGGGCGACCCCCATCCCCCCGGGGGCGCCCTTTTTTTTTGTCCACTCGATCCGGCAGGATGCCCTCCGATGAGGCCGCGCGCATCCTGCTTCCTGCGATACCTCGCCGCCGCGGTTGCGGCGCTACGCTGCGCCGCTCTCTTCGGACAGGATGCGAGCCCGATGAGCATGGCCGGGCTCTATGGCTCCTATGCGATGACGCGCGAGGCCTCGGGCACGAGCTGGCAGCCGGAGTCGACGCCGATGCCGGGAATCCATGCAACCCAAGGCGCGTGGATGACGATGCTGCACGGGTTCGTCGACGGGATCTACGACGAGCAGGGCGGACCGCGCGGCGCCTCGCAGACCTTCTCGACCAGCATGCTGATGCTCATGGCGCGCCGCGACCTGCCGCAAGGGGCATTCGGCGTGCGCCTCATGATCTCCGCGGAGCCACTCATGGGCGCGAGCGGCTACCCGCTGCTCTTTCAGACGGGAGAGACCGCCGACGGGCATGTGCCGCTGATCGACCGCCAGCACCCGCACGATCTGCTGATGGAAGCCGCCGCGACGTACAGCCGCAATCTCTCGCCCGAGAGCTCGCTGTTCGTCTACGCGGGTCCCGCGGGTGAGCCAGCGCTCGGGCCGACGACCTTCATGCACCGCCTCTCCGGCATGGACAACCCCGAAGCGCCCCTCACGCACCACTGGATGGACTCGACCCACGTGACCTTCGGTGTCGTCACGGCCGGCTACCTCTGGCGGCAGTTCAAGCTCGACGCTTCCGCGTTCAGCGGGCGCGAGCCCGATCAGCATCGCTACGAGGTGGAGCTGCGCCCGCTCGACTCCTACTCGGCGCGTCTCACCTGGAACCCCTCGGGCGACTGGGCGATGCAAGTGAGCTCGGGGCGCCTGGCAAGTCCCGAGCAGCTCGAGCCGAACGTCGCCATTCAGCGCACCACGGCGTCCGTCAGCTACAACGCGCCGTTTCCGGGGCAGTGGTGGCAGACCACGCTCGCCTGGGGCCACAACTCACCGTCCCAGGGCATGGCGAGCAGCGGCTGGCTGCTCGAGTCTGCGCTCAAGCTCACGGGCGCACAGACTTTTTTCGGGCGCGCCGAGCGCGTGGCCAAGGACGAGCTGTTCCTTCCCGGCGCGCCGCTCTACGGCGAGAGCTTCACGGTGCGCAAGCTCTCGCTCGGCTATATCTACGATTTTGCGCACCTCAGTGCGCTCGGCTTCGGAGTCGGCGGCCTGGCGAGCACCTACAGCTACCCGGCGACGCTCAATTCGACCTACGGCTACCGGCCGACGTCCTACATGCTGTTCGTGCGCGCGCGTCTCTAGTCTATGATTCGCAACGTGAGCGACGCGCTCCTCACACGCAGGCAAGTGCTCATGGGCGGGGCTGCAGGCTTCACGGCAATGATGGCGCCGCACGGGGCGGTGCGCGGCTCGACGCAACCGCCGGCGAACGCGTCCGGCACCATCCGGGTGGGCGACCTCAGCGTGCACCGGCTCGGCTTTGGCGCGATGCGCCTCACCGGCCCCGGGATCTGGGGAGAGCCCAGGGACGCGGTCGAGGCACGCCGCGTGCTGCGACGCGCGCTCGAGCTCGGCGTCAACTTC
>Ga0335085_10000474_pt1 | contig 113636 bp, 105 predicted proteins | sample Lox_Sample_45_FD_206712 | JGI IMG/M metagenome (GOLD analysis project Ga0335085, IMG submission 206712) | Soil microbial communities from Loxahatchee National Wildlife Refuge, Florida, United States - Lox_Sample_4.5 | ecosystem: Environmental > Terrestrial > Soil > Wetlands | place: USA...
CCATCCTGATGCTCCATCACGTGGAGGAACGCCACGGAGAGTACCGCCAACGTCCGGGCGCGCTCCGGGAGATCCGCCGCGTGCTCGCCCCGGGAGGGCTCCTCATCTACTCCGACTTTTCCCGCACCGCGGAGATGCGCGAGACCCTCGGACAGCTGGGGTTCACGGCCATGTTCCGGCGCCCGGGGTGGCGCCACCACGAACTCGCCGTGTTCCGCGCACCCGAGTCCGATCCTCCGCTAGCCGCGCGGCCGACCCCGGCCGAGATCGAGGGTACGGTGGCCGCGAACCACGGGCCGGTTCCGTCTCCCCGGTGAGACGCTCGGTCTTGCAGGACCGCGGCGCCGATCGGGGATCGGCACCGCGGCCGCTTCTGGTCTCGGGGGACAGCGAGGCGTCAGCCCGGGGGCGGGACGACGTGTGCTTCGACGGTGAGCACCCGATCCACGGGGGGCTTCCACGTCAGCGCCAGGATCCCTCCGATCAGCGTAAGCAGGAATCCGAGGAAGAGCCCGCCGAGCGCAAACAGGAAGCTGGCGAGGGAGAAGACGATCGCCAGGATTCCCCAGACGACGTGTGCGGAAGGGACGAAGAGCATCAGCAGCCCGACGACGATCGTGAGCGCCCCGACGGCCAGCCCGATGAAGAAGAATCCCGAGAAGAACCCCAGGGCCGCGAAGATCGCGCCGAGCACGGCGAGCACGAACCCTCCGATGAGGATGAAAAACCCGCCCACGATCGTCAGGACGCCGGCCGCAATCGGTCTCGCCATGCGGCTCCCAGAGGACCCCGAGGGGAAATTCGTTTCCCTCCCCCCGTCAACGGCCCCGAGCGCCGTCCGGGTCGGTCCGGGCGGGTCGCTCTCGCCTCCCCGGGGGGCCCGACCCCGTCGAACGAGGATCACCCGTCGGTGGTCATGCGCACTTCGGACCAGGTGAGGGACCGCGCGGTGAGACGGTCCACTATCGCGTTGATGAGATGGTCCTCAAGGTCGGAACCCGCGCCCCAGACCGCCCCGAGGAATCCGGCACCGCCGCCAGCGTAACCGACGTCGATCCGTTGCACCGTCGCGTCGAACGTCGCCATCAGGAGGAGCCCCAGATAGTCGCCCGAGCGGAACGTGTACTTCCGACCGACGAACAGGACGATATTCATCGTGCCGAAAGCGTAGCCGACCGAACTCTGCACGGTCACTCCCACGGCGGGAAGGAGCTCGGAGAGCTCCTGCGGGCTGAGCACCCCCTGAACGGTCAGCGCGCGCATAGACCCGTGACCGGTCGGTCCGATCGGTCTCCGCTCAGTGGGTCGAGGGATCGACGCTTCGCCACTGGGCACTTCCTCCTCCCCAGAGGTTATCGGAAGAAAGAAGATTGCGGGTCGTGCACCCGAGCGTCTGCCCTCGGTGCGGCGGGTCAACGCCGGGCGCCGCCGCGGTGTGCCAATGGTGCGGCGGCCCACTTCCTCCGCCGTTCTCGCTCCCCCCGGCCGGGTTCCGGCCGATGGCGATCCCGGCTCCGTCCGCCCCGACGACGTCGCCGGGCGCGATCGCAGTGGGAATCCTGATCCTCATCGGCGGGATCGTCGGGCTCGGTATCGCTGCGGTCGTTTCCCACGGCGTGTCGTCGTACAATCAGGGATGTGCGCAGATCCCCCAGTGTTCCCCCCAGTCGGACCCGAGCGGAGGGATCGTGGTGTTCGCCGTGATCGCGATGATCGTGGGCGGGGTCGCGATCGCCTACGGCGCGCGCGGGTACTTCTCGAACTCGAGTTAGTCTCGTAGCGGCCTCGCGCTTCGTCCTCTAGGTTTCGGGGCTCCTCGTTCGAGCCCGGGTCCGTGCCGACCCCCGCGCCCCGCCCTCGGCGCTGGGTGTTTCACCGCCTCCCCCCACGCTCTAAAACCCCACGGCGGCTGGGCTCGAACACCGATGAGCGGCGAAGTTGGCCACTTTGAGATACCCGCAGAGAACACCGAGCGAGCGCGCAGGTTCTACTCGGAAGCGTTCGGCTGGAAGCCGACGCCGGTCCCGGGGATGGACTACACGATGGTAAGCACCGGGCCGGTCGATGCGAAGGGTATGCCGTCGTCTCCCGGCCACATCAGCGGAGGGATCGGGAAGCGGGGCGGAGTGCTCGAGCACCCGGTCGTAACGATAGTCGTCGAGGACCTGACGGCCGCCGAGAAGAAGGTCGAGAAGAACGGCGGAACGATCCTCCAGAAGCGAAAGCCGATCGGCGACGGGAGCATGGGCTTCACCGGCTACTTCAAGGACACCGAGGGGAACGTCGTCGGCCTCTACGAGTGGCCGAAGCCGAAGTAGACTCGTCCCGGCGGCCGGAGCTCATCGGGGTCGGGCCCCGACCGACCGTCCCCCGCTGCCGGGCGGCTCGAGCGTCGCCCGAGGCCCTCGGACAGACGCCGGCGGGTCACCGTTCGAGGCGCCCGGAGCGTACCGCGCCCGGCTCCCGCGCGAGCGCGGGGGGAAGTGCCTTCCGATGGATGCGGCATCAGAGGCGTGGGTTGCGGGGTGGTCCCCCAGTCGCTCCCGACGCCGATTCTGCCTCTGGGGGTGCCGGCTCGCTGGGTGCTAGGTCCAGGTCGCCCCTAGCGGAGGAAACCGCAGCGTCGCAGGACCTCCGGCCGGCGTGAGTTCCCTCGCCGGTTCGAAAGCTCCATATCCCGTGGGCGATAGACCTCGACCGTGATGCCCAATACCGCGCCGAGCAGCCCGCCCGCGCCGTACGCGGCCCCCGCTTCGATGGCCAACGAATGGAAGGCCCGGGGAGGACTGGTCAAGATGATCGGGTTCGTCATCGAAGGGGCCGGCATCCTCGTCTCGGGCGCGAGCGTGCACTACTTCCTCGATCTGATCAACGGGAACGGCTTGAACACGCAATCGCTCTACAACAGTCTGTTCAATACGCTCGAGGCCGGCGTAATGATCGCCGGCGTCGGGGTCATCGTGATCGGGATCGGCCTGTATCTCGAATCCCGCCAGGCGTAGACCGGCGCGCGTCCGGCCCTCAGATCCCGTACATCCGTCGCGCTGCCAGGATCCGGGGGTCATCGTACCCCATCACGTCCGGGTTGCGCCCCGCCCCGACCGCGAGCCAGTAGGTCAGCAGTTGGAACGGCACGATATCTACGATCGGAGCGACGGCGGGGTCCACCTCGGGCAACGGCCTGAACTCAGCGTCCGAGCCTCGGGCGCCCCGGGCGAACAACACCGTCTTAGCGCCCGCCCGACCCGCGGCCGCGAGGGCGGTCTCCGCCCGACGCCGGTCGAGATCGGTGACCGCCACCCCGAGCACCGCGGTCTGGCCGTCGACCGACGGAAGGACTCCGTGCAGGAACTCCTCTACGCCGACGGCGGCGACGAACCGACCCGCGCCCTCCCGGAGTTTCAACGCCGCCTCGCGGGCGGTCGCCTGGGCGGCTCCCGACCCGAGGATCAGGAACTTCGGTCGGTCGCGGAGCTCCTCGGCCGTCGTTCGCCATTCGGCGTCCCGCTCGACGACCCCGCGCACGAACCGTGAGACCTCCTCAAGGGCGGGAAGCTCCTGGCCCGACCAGGCGCGCTGCAAGGCGAGGGCGGCGGCGATGGCGGTCGTGTAGCTCACCGTGTGGACCCACGCCTTCTCTTCGGCCTCCTGCGTGGGGAGGAGGTGGTCCGCGAGGTCGGAGGAGCGGCTCTTCGCCGTTCCGCTGATCAGCACCTGCGGAACGCGCGCTGCGCGGAGCGCCCGTTGGGCTTCCAGAGTGAGGGCCGTCTCGCCGGAGGAGGAGAAGACGACCGCCCCGGCGGCGCGGTCGAGCCGCCGGAGGGACAGAAGGAGCTCGAACGCGTCGGCCGCCCACGCCGGTACCGCATTCCACCCCAGATGATCGCCGGCCCAGGCGGCGGCGAGCGCCGCGTGGAAGGACGTACCCATCCCGGTGAAGACGAGGGGACGGGCCGCGGCGGGAGGCGGGATCCCTCGAACTCGGTCCGACATCCCCCGCAGGGTGGCATGGATCGCCGCGGGCTGCGAGAGGATCATGTCGTGCAGGAAGAACGGGTGCGCCGATCGGCCGTACGGCGGGGACGGATCCTCCGGTGGAGGGAACTCGATCGTCATCGGTGCGCTGGCAGGATCGACCGTCTCCCTACAGTCTATGGTCCAGACGATCGGGCACGCGGGGCAACGCGCTCAAGTGCCGATCGACCGAGGAGGCGTTGCGAAAGCCGCGGTGCGTGAGTCGGAGCTGGCTCCCGGCTCCGCGCGCGAGGAGTTCGCCGGTCCCGGTCGTCTCCGCGTCGAGCACTGCGGGCGCCGCCCAGGTTCGCTCCACGAGGGCGTCGGGCACGAGTCGAAGGAACCGCCCGTCCTGGGAGTGGCGTTGGCCCTCAGATTCGGTCTCGAAGGAGAACGCCGCGCCGATCTTCGCCTCCAACTTCAGAGAGCCCGGGAGGGCGAACCCGCGGTCGAACCGCTCCGTCCACGCCCGATAGACGGCGGCGGGGCTCGCCGTCATCGTTCGCTCGCCCGTCGGCCGATCGGGTTCGGCGAGGTTCGGACCGGACGCGGTGAGGGCCTCGCGAGCGCGCATCGTTCTCACCTTCGAGCGGAGGGGAGGCAGTTTCAAGACGATTCCCTACCGAGCGTTCGGGGAGCGGGGCTGCGGCGACGGTGCTATCCGGGACCGTCGAACCGCCGCATCCGTCCGACCAGCACGCTCGGGATCTCCCGGAAGGAGACCCACGACATCGGCCGCGGCGGTGCGAGCTCCGCGGGGAACAGAGGCTCCTCGAGCGCGTCGAGAGCGAACCCGGCGGCGAAGAACGGTCGCAACAGCGCGTTGAGAGGGCGATCGAAGAACAGCTGCGGACGGGGCTGGCCGATCATCGCGAGGCCCTTCGCCGTCGTGGGTGTGGCGTACCGGTAGACGAACACGCCGCTCCGCTCGACCAGGGTGCCGGCGTCGTCCTCCTCTTCGAGAACGCGGCGCGCTCCGCTGCCGTTGAAGCACGGGTGGGTCACCGCGAAGACGAACCGTCCTCCGGGGCCCAGGAGCTCCCCGAGGCTCTCCGCCAGCGGCTCGATCGCCGCGATGTCCATCAGGGCCATCGGACAGACCACGGCCGCGAACCGGTGCGCGCCGAGCGCGCGGAGGGCGGGGCGGTCCGTCGCGTCGAGGCGTCGGTACTCGATCCCGCGATGATCGACGGACGTGCGTCGCCGCGCGTGCTGGAGCATCGCCTCGCTGAGGTCGGTCGCCAGGACGCGCGCGCCCAGGGTCGCGAGACGGCGAGCGAACTGACCGTTCCCGCAGGCGATCTCGAGGACCGTCTCGCCCGGACGCACCGCCAGGAGGCGCTCCATCGCGGGAGAGACCAGCAGGCGGTGGGTCGCGTTCCCCTCTCCCATCCGCTCGTCCCAGAACGCGGCGTTCGCCTCCCAGATCTCCCGGACCTCGTCCGCCGCCGTCCCCGCCTTCCCCCCGCGGGACGCGGGGGCCTTTCGGGGAGCCCGTGGGGCGGTCATCGCGGGCGCCTCCGACCCCACCGGGGGTCCCGAAGCGGGCGGCGGGCGGAGCGGTCGACCCTCATGGACGCCGCCCCCCTTCGAAGGGCGCTCACCAAATGACGACCTGGCGGCTCGGCGGCTGACGCATCGGCGCGCCGACCGGCACGTCGAACGCCTTCCAGAACTCCGGCAGGTTCGCGAGCGTCCCGTTGACGCGGAAGTTGCCGGGGGAGTGCGGGTCGATGGAGACCCGGCGCCGCGTCTCCGCCTCCCGCATCGACCCCCGCCAGATCTGGCCGTAGGAGAGGAAGAACCGCTGTTCGGGGGTGAACCCGTCGATCGTCCGGTTCGGCGTCCGGCCGTCCGCGAGCCGGTGCGCGAGGGCCTCGTACGCGAGGCTCACCCCGCCGAGGTCGGCGATGTTCTCCCCGGCCGTGAGGGCTCCGTTGAGCGCGAGGCCGGGCAACGGACGGAACCGCGAGTACTCCCGCACGATGCGGTTCGCCCGCGCGCGGAACTCGCGGGCATCCTTCGGGGTCCACCAGTCCCGGAGGTTCCCGTCCGGATCGAACTTCCGCCCTTGGTCGTCGTAGCCGTGGGTGATCTCGTGCCCGATGACCGCCGCGATCCCCCCGAAGTTGACGGGGTCGTCCATCGTCGGGTCGAAGAACGGCGGCTGGAGGATCCCCGCGGGAAAGAAGATCTGGTTCTGCGTCGGCACGAAGTGCGCGTTGACGGTCGGTGGGGTCATGTGCCACTCTTCCCGGTCGACGGCGGCACCGATGCGGGCCACGTTCCGGTCGATCTCGAACGCCCAGGCCCGGTGCAGGTTGCCGAGGGGGTCCCGGGCGGAGAGGCGGATCCGGCCGTAGTCGCGGTACTTCTCCGGGTGCCCGATCCGGGTCGTGAACCGGTCGAACTTGGCGACGGCGCGCTCGCGCGTCTTCGGGGTCATCCAGGGGATCCGTTCGAGCCGGGCCCGGAACACCTCATGGATGTCGTGGACCAGCTCGAGCATCCGCGTTCGAACCTCCGGCGGGAAGTGGCGTTCGACGTAGAGGCGACCCAGCGCCTCGCCGAGGGCGGCGTCGACCAGGGCCGTCGCCCGCTTCCAGGGGGGCTCCGGCTTCTCCTGTCCGAGGAGGCGACGATGGAAGAACTCGAAATCCTCCCGTTCGAACCGGGCCGCGAGGAGGGGGGCGCTGTCGTGCAGGAGCTGCCAGCTCAGGTACGCCCTCCAGTGCGCCGGCGGGATCGACGCGAGGAGGCCGTCCAGGGAATCGAAGAACTCGGGCTGCCCGACGATCACGTAGGGGATCTCTCGGACGCCCCGCAGGCGTAGGTACTCCCTCCACCGGAGCCGGGGAAAGCGTCGGTCGAGTTCCCGGAGCGAGAACCGATGGTAGTTCTTGTCGGGGTCGCGCAGGTCGACGCGGCTGCGGCTCGCCTTCGCGAGGGCGGTCTCGATCGCGAGGACGACCCGCGCCGCTTCGCGGGCCTCCGCCGGACGGTCCCCGGCCAGCACGCGAAGTGCCCGGAGGTGGCGGAGGTAGTGGGTCCGAAGGGGGGCGAAGCGGTCGAGAAGATAGTAGTCCCGATCCGGGAGGGAGATGCCGTCCTGCCCTAGATACAGGGCGTACACGGAACTGCGACGTTCGTCGGGGGCGACCGCCGTGGAGAACGCCCCCGGGATCCCCTTGCGGTGCAGCGCCGCCAGAACGGGGACGATCCCGCCGGCGGTTCGGATCGCCTCGATCCGCCTCAGATCGGTCGCGATCGGGCGCAACCCCTCCCGCTGCCGCGCCCGGGCGTCCAGAGCCGCGGCGTAGAACGTGCCGACCTGGCGGCTCGCCGGGTCGGAGGAGCTCCCGCGGGTCCGCGCCGCCTCGTCGAGGATCTCCCGCAGCAGGGCGAAGTTCCGTTCGCGCAGCTCATCAAAGCCGCTCCACCGCGTCTTGTCGGCCGGGATCGGGTGGGCGTCGACCCAGCCGCCGGCCGCGTATCGGAAGAAGTCGCGGGTCGGGTCGGCCTTCGGATCGATATGACGGATCGAGAATCGGACCGGTTCCCTTGGGGCACCGCGGGGCGCCGGACGCCGGGAGGCTCTCGGGCCCCTCTTCGTTCCGACCGCGCCCATCGGATCACTCGGTGGCCGGGTCCGAACGGGGGGAATCCGGGGACGGCAGGGGGCGGGAGTACTCCTCCATGATCAGCCGCGCGTCCTCCTCGCGCTGGCGCGTCCGGGCCATGAGCTCGCGGCCCTCCCGCTCGACCTCGGCGATCTCCCGCGACAGGGCATCGACCTGGGCCACCAGCTCGGCGCGGTTCCGTCCGATCACCCGAAGCTCCGCGACGACGGCCCCGGCCGCCTCCAGGTTCGCCGGGATCTCCGACCGGCGCTTCTCCCGCTCGGCCCGCGAGGCTTCCATCTCCTTCATGATCCGGTCGATCTCCGCGCGGGCGGCGAGGATCGCGGCGTCGGCCTCCTTGCGCTGCCGCTCGTGCTCGGCGGCGATCTCCTTCCGCGATTCGTAGAGCTGGAGGTCCTTCGCCTTCTGGCGCAGCTCGGCGATCAAGGCGTTCTCCTCCTCGATCGGGAGCGCGCGGGTCTGCTGGCGGAGCTCGAGCTCCGCCATCTCCTTGCGGAGCTGCTCGGGATTCAGCCGCTCGCCCCGGTCGAACGTGAGCACGAGCTCCCGGCGACGGATGACCGCATCCTCGAGCGCCTGGCGGGCCTTGTCCCGGGCGTTCCGGAGCTCCGCCAGGTGGCGGCCGAGCTGCCCGGACTCATGGTGGAGACGTTCGGCCTCCGCCTGGGGGCCGTGCTGGCCGTAGTAGAGCTCCTGTTGCTTCGAGGTGAGCGCCCGCACCTGGCCGACCAGTTCGCGGCGCCGATCGAGCAGCGAGTTGAGCCGGCCCTCGAGTTGGCGGAGCCGGTCCCGCTCCGCCCGCTCCTCCCGCTGCCACTGCTCGGAGAACCCCGCGCGGGAGCGCATGGGAGCTCCACACGCGGCGAACCTAAAAGGAGCCGGAGCGCCGGTCCCTCGCGGGCCCCCCGGCGTCGCGTTCGGCGGGGCGGGACGCCGCGCGACCCGCTCCCGGAGGCGGGCCATCGGCTGCGTCGGGAAGGGGGTTTCGATCCGGAACTACGGGCGGCATCAGGGCAGATCCGCGCGACGCCCGCGCGTACGGCGCGCCGCGAGTCCGGTGGATCGAGGACGCGGGCCTAGCTATCCTTCTTCTCGTCGTCCGAGCGCTTGAACTCCTTCTTCGCCGAGGCGCCCAGCGACTTCGCGCCGCTCCAGAGTCCCTTGCCGACCTTCTCCGCCGCGGCACCGGTCTCCTTCGCGAGCTTCACCGTTTCCGCTTCGGCCTTCTGGCCCACTCCGACCGCGCGACCGCACGCCGCACACGAGGCCGCGCCCGCCGCGAGCTCCGCTCCGCATCCCGCACACTGCATGTTGGGGACCTCGACCGACGACACTCCGAGGTATATTTCCGCCTTGTCGCGGGCTCCGTAGGGCGTCCCGGGCACCCTCCCGGGGCAGCGCCGGGCGGGGCCCCCCGGCGCCTTGCTCCGGAGGGACTCTAAGTAGGGGAGCCTGTCGGTACCGGTCGATGCGCCCTGCCACGTCGACCGGAACGCTGGCCGGGATCGTCGCGTTCTTCCGACGACACCCCGTGCTCCTGCTCCTCGCGTTCACTCCGGGGATCCCGGAGTACCTTTCGGGCTCCAGCTCGACCGCCCTCCTGGTCGCATCCCCGGTCGTGTTCTTCCTGTTCCTCGGGCTCAATCTCGGCCTCTACGGTCCCGGCGTCCTCCTGCTGCGCGAGGCGTGGATCCGATGGGGTCGGAGCTGGGGCTCGCTGCTCCTGTTCGGAGCGGCGTACGGCCTCCTCGAGGAAGGGACGGCGCTCAGCACCCTGTTCAATCCGAACGCCTCCGTGGTGAACACCCTCGGGCACTACGGGCGCGCAGCGGGGGTCAACTGGGTGTGGCTCATCGGCGTCCTGGGGATCCATATCGTGCTGAGCGTCGGGCTCCCGATCCTGCTCCTCGGGCTCGCGCTCCCCGAAACGCGCGGGCGATCCTTGCTCTCGCGCCGGGAGAGCACGATCGCGGTCGGCGTCTACGCGGCCGACATACTCGCCCTCGTGGCGATCACCGGATTCTGGCGGGTCGAGCCCGGCTGGCTGGTAGGGGCCGTGGCCGCCGCGGCCGCGCTCTGGGTCGCCGCGGTGTCCCTCCCCCGGGGATTCCTGGACCCCCCCGGGGAGACGGCGAGATTGAGTCCAAGCGCCTTCTTCTTCCTGGGGGTCGCGTTCTTTCCGATCCTGCTGCTCGTCCCGGCCTTCGGTGAGGATCTCCATCTCCCCGCGCCGTTCGTCGGACTGGCCGAGATTCTGCTCGCGGCCGCGCTGTTCCTGGGAGTACGCCAGACGATCGGACGAAGGGGGAACGCCCCGCACCTGATCCTACTCTCGTTCGGGGCGACCGTGCCGATCGCGCTCATCGGGCTCGTCAGCCAGATCCGCCTGCCCATCGAGCTGGTGGTTGACGGGCTGTACGGCGCGTTCTTCTGGCAGCTCTGGAGGCATTACCAGACCCCGATCGCTCTCGTGGTCCCGAGCGGAGCCGCCGGGTGACCGTCATCAGAGGACGCCGCCAACCGCGCTCGTCCGGCGGCGGTCCACCGGCGGAAACCGAGGCCGGCGCGCGGAGGACGGGTCACTTCGACGCGCGTCGCCGCCGCTTCGGAAGCACTCCGAGCCGACGCGCCAGCCGACGATGGTCGGCCGCCTCGACCCACTCGACCTTGAGGTACTCGACGAGCTCGGGGTCGGTCATGCCGATCCGTCGGCCTTCCTTGACCGTGAACGCGTACGCCTCGATCTCGGTCGGGACGTCGACGTACTTGCGCTTCCGGTCGAACAGCGGACGGCCGGCGCGGAACTGCTTGACGTGGCAGAGTTCGTGGACGACGTCGAGGTAGACCGTCCGGAGGTCGCTGGTCTTGAGGTGGTGGCTGCTGACGATCAGGTGGCCGTCGACGTCGCTCGTCCCCATGTAGCCGAACGGCGGTGAGAAGAATTCGACCTTCAGGTTCCGCAGGATCGTCGCGGCCTTCGCGCCGAACAGCTCCCGCACCGGGGGCGCCCGGTCGAACCCCCGGAAGAACCGGGAGAACGGGTAGAGCCGGATCGGGGCGACGCGCTGGATCCGAACTCCCTGGTACGTCTCGATCATCGCCGCGTGCCGCCCTCGGGGAGCCCGGCGCGAGGCTCGCCCGGCTCTTTAGCCCCTTCGGGAGCCGGTGAACCGGGCGGGGCGGATCCGACAGGGCCGGCCGGGAGGTCGGCACGCTCGCGGGGTCCCGCGGGAGCGTCGGAGGAAGCATTGCGTCGATTGTTCGGGACGATTCGCTCCATGGGTTCCTAACGCCCTAGTAGGCCCACCGGGATGGGGCGACCGGAGAGCAATCTCCTCACGGAATCGAAATGGCGAAGAAATGGCTGATAGGAATGGTCGCGGCGATCTCGGTCGTGTGCATGGCCGGCGTCGGGTTCTCGGCGTTCACCGCCCTGGCCCAGGTCAACGGCAACGCCACGGCGGCGACGATGGGGCTCGAGATCGTCCAGAACTTCACGACGGGCTGCTACTACAACCTGAACGTCGCGGGTGCGCCCGGTAACTACTCGTTCTCGAACGAGAACGCCGCCCAGACGTCGATCTCGCTGGTCGCGTCGAACCTGACTCCCGGCATCAACTGCCGGGCGTACCTGGAGCTCGAGAACACGGGTTCCGTCCCCGTGAACGTGAGCGTCGCCCTCGACACCGCTGGGGCGGACGGGATCTGCACGGCGTGGGCCCTCGACTGCTTTGACGTCTATACGCTGTCGGGCATCGAGGCGTCCGGGTGGCTGTACTGGAGCGGATCGCCGACGGCCGGCACCTCGAGCGATGCGTACTCCAACTGGGCTACGCTCGCCCCGGGCGCCATGGTCTGGGACGTCGTCCTGGTCGACATTCCGTTCGGGTCGGACAACGGGACCCCCTCCTCCGGGGCGTTCTCGCTCGTCTATACGGCGGCGCCCGAGTACGGCTACTAGGGCGCACGTCGGACAGGACCGACGAACCTCTTCCCCCGGCCCGGGGTGGCGCGAGCCGCCCCGGGCCTCTTCGTACCGATCCCCTCGGCTCGTCCGGGCGTCGTCGCGACCCGGGTCTAGCGAAGGTTGCCGGCCCGCGAGCGAAGCCGAACGGCGAGCAGGATCCGCGTGAGGATCACCCCGATCGCCCCGGCGGCGAGGACGGCGAACACGGCGAGGTTGGACAGTCCCCAGCGGCTCCGCTCGACGGCGACCAGCAGGACGAGCAGCATAACGGTGAGATCGAGCAGGCCGAGGAGCGTCAGCACCCGTCCGAGCTGCCGTCGGGCGGTGACCCCGGCCGGGGTCGGGGGAGCGGCGGAGCGAAGGAACATGGTCGCCCTCGTCGCGACGGGGCTGCCCCCTATCACTCCTCCCGTTCGCCGGAGCCAACCTTATGCGGGGCGGTCGGGCTCGCGGAGGCATGGTCCGCTACACCGACGACACGACCGTCCCCGTACCCCGCGAACGGCTGTGGCGCCTCTTGGACCTGCACTCCCAGGATGCGGTGATCCCCCGCATCCATCCGGAGGTCGTCTCCCAGGAGACGGTGAGCCAGAAGCCCGGCGAGTACGTCGTGAAGCGCGGAGTGAAGGTGATCCGCAAGGTCGCGACCGCGAACTGGAAGGTGACGTACCAGGCGCCGGACCGGTTCCGGTGGGAGATCCTCGACGGGAATGGGCCGTGGAGCGCCGGAAGCTACCTCTCGGTCGCGTACTCGGACGTCCCGGGCGGAACTCGGATGGTCAGCGAAGGTGAGCTGACCGTCGTCGGTCTCCCCGGATTCCTTCAGAACCGGATCGTGCGCTCGGCGCTGGCTCGGGTCCACGACGAGGACGCCGAGTACCTTTCCCAGAACCCGTGATCCCGCCGACCCCCCTCGGCGTGCCACCCCGCGCCGAACGGCCGAAGCGAGCAGTTTCGGCGCCTCGCCGTCGGGACCGATACCCGTCCCGACCGGTTCTCTGCGGTTGGACCGTACGACCCGGGCGATGGGGCCCCGCGACCCGCGTGCCGGAGCCTGCCCCCGAACCGGCGGGTCCCCGCTAGTGGGGGATGGGGTGCGACTTCAGGGAGGAAAGCTTCGCCTGTTCGTCGAAGAGATCGCGCAGGTGCCCGTTGCAGAGCACGTACTGCTTCTCGCCCGCTCGGGCCGCGGGGAACGACCGCGGCTCCGGGGCCTCGGGAGAGCACGGGTTCGACCCTCCGGACGTCTCGGCGGGCGAGCGACCGATCAGTTCCCGGTAGGCCCGGTCGACTTCGCAGACCGGCCGGGCGGCGCGGGACGGAAGCATCGACCGCCTGGCTAGCCGGGGCGGACGCCGTCGTGGACTTCGACGTTGCCCGGCCGGACGTCCAGGCCGAGGCGACCGAGGGAGCGCAGGCTCTTCGAGACCGGCTCGTGCTGCGGCCGGGGCAGGACGAGGTCGAGGTGGGCGACGCGGATGTGGTTGGGCCAGACGTGGATCTGTTTCACAATGTATAGAGCCCGGGGAGGGCTCTTGAACTCTCCGTTCCCACTCGCTCTCCGTGCGAGCGCGGCGCACGCGAAAGGTTCGCGCGGCGCGCGGGTCGGTGCCGCACGGGTCCGACCCGAGACGGTTTCTCCCTCCGAGGATTGGGGGCGGGCACGCACCGCGGCATCGAGATCGGCCTCCACCTGAGGCCCGGGCTATCCGACGAGGCGTTCGTCGCCCGAGCGATCGGCAACCTCGCCGCCTTCCGACTCGGCGAGACCCGAGGCGAGCGGCTCGACTGGCAGGTGATCCGGGTCGAGATGCCGAACAGCCACCACTACCGGCTCGTCCTTCGGCACCCCGACCGGGTCCTCGACGTGGGGATCACTCGCGACCTCGCCGCGCTGCTCCACGACCTCTCGAAGGAGACGGTCGAGGAGCTGCGCGCGCGGTTCGAGGCGGCGGAACGGGACGGGATGAAACCGGTCCCCCTGCGGCACGTGACCGAGGAAGTCGACTTCTGGCGGGACGACTTCTGGAACTGGTTCGGCTGAGGAGCCCGACGGACCGCGACGCGCGGTGACGCCCGGGAGCGCGGTCAGCGCTGGGATGGGGAGGTAGGAGGGTCCGCGGCGGTCGACTTCTTCCGGTCGAGCATCCCGGAGAGCGCCCCGAGCATCGTGGCCCACTTCCGCAGCGGTTCGATCCACGGACGGTAGCGGTATCCCGGGTAGGCCGGTTCGGCGCGCGCGCCCTGGATCGCGAGCCGCACCTCCAGCGCGGCGAACCCGACCGCCGTCGCGCCGAGCAGGACGAATCCTGCGAGGACGAATAGAGACCCGGGAAGCAGGAGCAGGATCGCCCCGAGCACGGCCCCCGCGGGGAGGGCGAGGTAGACGAGGTCGGCGTGGGACGCCTCGTACGTCGTGCCGTGGGTCCTCCAGACGACGTACGCTCCGCTCGCATACCGGTACTGGCGGCGGAGCAGCGAGCCCAGGTCGAGCTCGGTGTAGTCGTGGTAGACGAACGCCTCGGGAACGTACGCCGACTTCCAGCCGCGCTGGACCGCGCGGTTCTCGAACTCCTGGTCCTCCGCCCCGTTCGTGGGCAGCGCCGCGACGAGCGGGCCGAGCTCGTCGAACAGGCGTTTGCGCCACGCCGAGTTCCCCATCGGGATCGCCCAGGGGCGGCTCCGGACCACCTCTTCGTAGAAGCGGCGGAGGTAGGCGTTGTAGTACTGCGCCGACCGGTTCCTCGCGGTCTCGGCGAGCGCCGGCGTCGGTCCCCCGGTGAACCCGATACGCTCGTCCGCGAGCAGAGGGCCGATCAACGCGCCGAGCCACTCCGGCGGCGCCACTTCGTCCGTGTCCAGGAACGCGATGAGATCCGTCGTGATCGACCGGATCGCCTGGTTGCGGCTCTCGGTGATCGAGCCCGGGGCGGAGAGGTGGACGAACCTCGGGTCGGCGGCGCGGTACCGCTCGCAGATCGCGGCGATCTCCGGCGAGCGGCCGCCGTCCGCGATCAGCACGACATCCGGCGGTCGACGCTGGGCCCGGAGCGAGTCGAGCGCCCGGGCGAGGCGCGGGTCGTCGAGGACGGTGACGATGACGGTGACGCTCAGTATCCCCATCCGGCGATCCTCTGCGAGACGGAGGTGGGCTCGGGCAGGGTGAGGACGGTCTGGAGCTTCGGGGCGAGCTCGCCGACTCCGGCTTCGGCATAGTCGGGGTCCTCGGGTCGGAGCCAGCGCGCCGTCGACCCGTCGATGCGGAACCGGTGCTCGACGCCCGATTGGTCGAGGATCGTCTTGAACGGCCCCCGGTACGCGGCGACCTGGACCCGGTCGAGCTCCTCCCGACGCGCCGCGGAGAGGGCGCCCGACTCATGCTTCGCCAGCCCGTCGGTCAGGGAGAAGACGGTGCGCTCTCCCGTTCCTTCCGCCGACGTCAGCGCGACGCTCGACGCGTCGCCGAACGTCGCGCCGGGATCGATCGCGGAGACGACCGTCGTCGGCACGTCGACGAGGCTCACCCAGGCCCGGTCGCGGGGACCGCCCGGCCCGGACGGCGGCTTCACCCAGAGGGGGATCCGCGTGATCTCCTCCTGGAGGTTCAGCCGGTGGTACATGCTCCCCCCTTCGCCGAACGTCTGGCCGTGGTCGCTCGTCAGGATCAGGAGCGTGTTCTCCCAGCGGCCCCGCGCCCGGAGGTGGCCGGCGAGGGTGCGGATCCGCTCGTCCAGGACGCGCATCGATGCCAGGTAGTCGCGACGGGACCAGGCGAGGTCTGCCGGGGAGGGGCGGCTCTCGCCGCGCTTCCACTCCTCCGAGACCTGCGTCGTGCGCGCGTAGGCGAGCCACTCCTGGAGCCCGACCGGTAGCCCGGCCTCCGCGAAGTACGGCTCGTGGGCCTCGAGCAGGTTGACGAAGAAGAAGACCGGCCGGCCGGTGTTCGCCCCGAGCGCCGCGTCGAACTCCGGTTCGATCCACGCGCCGACGTACGCGGGCGAGGCGTGGACGACCTTCCCTCCGACCCGATTCAGGACGTCGCACATCGGGGTGAACCGCGAGAGCGCGCGCATCATCCCGACCCGCAGCGCCGACGCGCGGGAGTCGCTGTCGAGGATCGCGTGGACGGCGGCGTCCTCGCCGTTCAACGAGGGGCAGCTCGCCTCGCGCGCCAGGATCCGCAGGAAGAACTCGCGGTCGCCGCCCCAGAGCGAGCGGTCGAAGCCTCGCGTGAGTCCGGTGCCCGGCTGGACGTAGCCGTTCGCCGAGAAGCACTCGGTCCGGTACCCCTTCTCCCGCAGGAACTCGGCGAGAGTCGGCACCCCCGGGCCGAGCATCGCCCCGCCCTTGTAGTGGGCCCCGTGCTCCCACGGGTACCGCCCGGTGAACAGGCTCGCGTGCGACGGGATCGTCCAGCTCGCGGGGGCGACCGCCTTCGAGAACCGGAGGAACTGGTCCTGCACGGAAGCGAGGAACGGAAGGGCGCCGGAGGCGAGCTGCTGCGCGAACAGGTCGTACCGGACGCAATCCATCACGACCAGGACGACGTCCGGGGGGTCCGACCTCATGGCCCTCAGAGTTCGGAGAGAGGGCGGGGTGGGGGTAATAGCGCTGTCGGCGCCGAGCGGTCCGGAATCATCGAAACACGCCCGCGTGGGACGAGCCGAGCCGTCCGGAGCCGCCGGGGAGCACCGCCGGATCCTACGGAGGGAGCGTCCGACCGCACCGAGGGCAGAAGCCGTAGGCCGCGGTGACCGCGGCCCCACACCCGGGGCAGCGGCGGGTACCCGCGACGGGGGCGGCGGGCACCGTAGGCTCGTTCGGGGGTGGGGCGGGCGCCGTGGGCATCGCGGTGAAGGAGTAGGGCGTAGAGGCGGCGGTTACCGGGGGCCCCTCTGTCTCGGTCGACTCCCGGAAGAGAGCGGCGGCAAGGAACAGCATGCCGATGATGATGAGCCCGAGTCCGATCAACGCGGAGACTTCGAACGCATCGCACTCCCCGGTCGTGCAGATCGGGGGCTGGGGGTAGGTGAAGACGTACCCGGCGATGACGAACGAGAAGAGGAGGCCCACGAACGTCACCCAGAATCCGATCCGGAGCCGACGTCGATCGAGCGCCATCGGCGGGTTCACGCATCGTCGGGCTTAATCGTTCGGAACCGTCGGGTCGTCGTGTGCGCGACACGGGGAGCGGGGTCCCGGGAGCGCGCCTTCGGATCCGCGTGACCCCCGGAAGCTCGCGCGACTCCCTCGCGTGGGATCCGTGGCGATCGTGCTGGACCGTCTCCTGCCGCGCGGTCCCGCTCCGCGGGAGGGCGAATCAGGCGGTCGCCGCGCTGCTCGCCGGCTGGCTTCGCGTTCCACCGGAGTCGGTCCGATGGGAGCGGGCCGGATCCTCCCGGGAGAAGACGGTCCGGATCGAGGGGATCACGACTCCGGAGCTCGAGCAGCGGCTGGCTCCGTACCGTCTCCGACCGGCTGCCGACCCCGGCGGAACGAGCCCTCAATGACGCCGCCCGCTCCCGGGCCCCGTTCAGGGTCTCGTCTCGGTCGGAGCCGCAGGAACGCTGGCGCGGTAGACGAGCACCAGCGATCCGGATACGATCACCGCGGCCCCGAGGAGCGATCCCCACAGCGCGGGCTCCGGCCGGGGCAGAAGGAGACCGAGTCCCGTCACCACAATAACGGCGGGTGCAACGAACAGCGCGAGCCAGCGCAGCGTATGCCGCCGGTCGCTGAACGTTGGCGCATGCGGGGACGAGGGCGAACCGGCGAGCCGGGGGCTCCGCAGGTCGAAGAAGCCGAACTTCCCGCAGAGGGGACAGCGCATGTACCGTCGTCCGCCGAGCCGGAGCGCCGAGACCGACGCCCCCGGAATGTAATCGTAGTTGAACGACCGGCCGCACGCCGGGCACTCCAGGGGGAGCGTGGGGGGGGTCACGAGGGCTCCCCTCCGTTGGGCAAGGATTCGGGCGAGGGAGAAGGGGAGCGGACCTCCGCGGCCGCCGGCGCGAAGAGCGGTCCTCCGGAGTCGCTCTCGGACGGCAGGTCGAAGAAGTCCCGCAGCACCCGACGGGTGAACCCCCAGACGATGTGGCCCTCGAAATAGCTCGCCGGGTGCTCCGCGCGGGCCGGCTCCGCCCCGTGCCGATACGGCTGGGGAGGGTCGAGGTGGCTCTTGGGGAACCAAAACACATGGGCGACCTCCCGCGGGTTGTGGACCCGCGGCGCTGGGGCGGAGCTCCCGAGCTCGCCCACGAAGACGCCGACCTTCAGGCCGAACCGGGGCGCCGGTTGCACGCGGACGAACCGTACCGCGCCGGTGAGGTCGGACTCGGTCAACCCGACCTCCTCCTCCAGCTCTCGGGCGGCGGTCGCGCGCAGGCTGCCGTCCGCGCCCTCGACGCGGCCGCCCGGCAGGGCGACCTGACCGGACGCGGGGTCGGTGGGGCTCTTGGTCCGCTCGATTAAGAGGACCTCGGTCTCCTGGGTCCCGTCGCGAAGGACGAGGGTCACCGCCGCCCCGGCGCTCGACACCGGGGGCTCGAGGACCGTGTATCTCGAGACCCAGTCGCCCGCGCTCCGGGAGCGCCGGGCCCGCTCAGGACTGCCAGTCGTACGAGACCTTCCCCTGGACGACCGACCGGTCCGTCGGATGCTCCGAACCGGTGCCGACCAACCGCTCGAGCGCGGCGACCCGGCGCCGGAGTTCCGCCAGCTCCTGCCGTAGCTGGGTGATCTGCGCCAGGAGGTCGGGGACGGAAGGGGCCGCCATCGGTCTGGAATCGATGGGTGGGAAGATAAGCTTCCGGTCGGAACCCGTCTCATGCCACCGTCGGGGCCTCGACCGAGCGGACGAACCCCTCGATCGCGTCGGCGGTCTCGCTCGGCCGCTCCAACGGGACCATATGCCCGGTCTGCGGCAGGATGCGGATCTGCGCCCGGGGGATCGACTGACGAAGGATGCGCCCGTGGGCGGGGTCGATGACGGCGTCGTCCATCCCCTGCACGATGAGCACGGGAACGGTCAGGGTGGCGATCCGGCTCCGCTCGTCGAACCGGTCGGCGGCCCGCGTCCACGCGGTCGCCGGGCGCAGGTCCCGCTGGGCGATCCCGTCCCGAACGCGGTCGGCCAGGTCGAGGTGCGCTTCGATCCAGTCGGGGTAGTACAGGTCCTTGAGGAGCCGGAGGGCGTACGCGTCGGGCCCCTCCTTCGCGTACGTCTCGATGAACCGGTCGGTGATCGACCGGGTGTGCGAGTCGGTGTACGCCGCGCCGCTGATCATCGTCAGGCTCCGGACCCGTTCCGGGCGGTCGAGCGCGGCCCGAAGCGCGAGAAACGCGCCTCCGCTCAGCCCGACCCAGTGCGCGGCCCGGACGTGCTTTCCGTCCAGGAGGGCAAGCACGTCGGCGAGCAGCTCTTCGAAGGTGAACAGGGAGCCCGGGGGCGCCGGCGTGCGCCCGTGCCCCCGCAGGTCGGGAGCGATGACGCGGAACGACTTCGCGAGCGTTGGAGCGATCCCGTTCCACACCGTCCGGTCGCCTCCCACGCCGTGCAGGAGCAGGACGACCGGCCCGGTCCCCTCGTCGTGGGCATCGAGCGGGGTGGGCGAAGGGACCGCGGCGGCCATCGCGCCGCCGGGGTCCGTCGCCTCTTTACCTCTGCGCGCGCCTCCTACGAGCCCCTAAATAGGACGGGCGGGCTGGATCGGGCGCGATGGCGCGCGGCGTGATGCTGATGAGCGGGGGGATCGACTCGCCGGTCGCGCTCAACTACCTTCTGCGCCAGGGCCACGAGCTGCTCGCGGTGCACCTCGACAACCGTCCGTTCACCGACGACTCGCCGCTGGGGAAGGTCGTCGACCACCTCACGCTGCTGCGCGAGCGGTATCGCCAGCCGATCCCGATGTACGTCCTGCCGCACGGTCCGACCCAGGTGAACCTGATGCGGAACACCGACCGGCACGTCGGCTGCGTGCTCTGCCGTCGGTTCATGTGGCGCTCGGCCGAGCGGATCGCGGAGCGGGAGGGGGCGACGTTCCTGGCGACGGGCGAGGCGCTCGGACAGGTCGCGTCGCAGACGCTCTCGAACATGCGCAGCGCGACCGCGTCGGTGAAGCTCCCCATCGTTAGACCGCTCATCGGGTTCGACAAGCAGGAGATCGAGGCCGTGGCGAAGGAGATCGGAACGTACGAGATCTCGACCCGCCCGGGGGTCTGCTGCCAGGCGGTCCCCGACAAGCCGGCGACGCGGTCCAACCTGGTCCAGATCCTCCAGGAAGAGGAGCGGCTCGACGTCGAGCAGATGATCGACGACTGCGTGCGGAAGGCCGTGATCCTGTAATCGGGAGCGCTCCCCTCCTCCCCGCCGTTCTCGTGAAGTCAGACCCCCCGGGAAGAAGTCGGGGCGGAATCCGGTCGCTCCTCCACCTCCCTCGCCCGTCGTAGCGGCGAACTTGCTTCCCTCGTGGGCGAGCGAAGGGTCTATCTAGGGGTCCTATTCATGCCTCGGGCGACGTTATGGCGTACCAACAGAGTCCGATGGCAGCGGGCATGGAACCCCCTGAGGCACAGACGATCAAATCGATGCTCCACATCGCGAGGATTCTCGCGATCGTTCTCGGAGTCATCGTTCTGCTCGGCGGCCTGGCGTACGCAGCGTGGATCGCGTATCTCTCGAGCGTCTGCTCGACCTACATTGGATTCGACCCGTACTGCGGCGCGGCGATCACCGCCGCCCTGCTCCCGGCCATCTATCTGGTCCTCTGGGGGATCGTCGCGATCGTCGTCTACATGCAGATGAAGTCGATCGAGTCGAAGGTCAACTCCCACCAGTACGAGTCGGCGAAGTCCCAGACGTTGATCTGGATGATCCTCGGCTTCATCTTCGGAATCATCCTGGGCGTCATCCTCCTGATCGCCTACCTGAAGTTCGACCCCCTGATCACCTGGCAGCGGAACCAGGGCGGGATGCCCCCCGCGTACGGCATGCCCCCGGCGGCGGCGTCGGCTCCCGCTCCGATGGCGGCCGGGCAGAAGTTCTGCTCATCCTGCGGTGCCGCCAACGCGGCCGGAACGGCGTTCTGCTCCAAGTGCGGGGCGGCGCTGGCCGCCTGATCGGCCAGCCGGCTCACGGTAGTAGGGGGCGGTCGCGGGGGCCTACGCCTCTCGCCTGCCGACCGCAGGGCCTGTGAGCCCCGATTCGGATGCCGGGTCCCGCGCGGGGTACCGGACCCTGCGCCTCTGCTCGGGCGGGGGCGGGTTCGAGGCGATACGCCTATCGGAAGGTCGTCTGGACCTCCCTACGATCCGCCGGAAGCTGGAAGCCGGGGGGATCCCGACCGTCGATGCTCGGGTGATGCTGATCGCGACCCTGGAGGCCGAAGTCACGATCTCCGTGGCGGGCCGGGTCCTGATCAAGACCGCGGACCCCTCCCTCGCCGCCCGGGTCTTCGACCGGGTCCACCCCTTCCTCTCCGCGGAGCCGGACCCCGCCCGTCCCGGTCGTTCCCTCTCCCGTTCAGGTTAAGCCCGAGCGACCGGTTGATGGGCCGGGGGGCCGGATGCGGGAGGTCTGGGTCGTCGGAGCGAGTTCGAACCGCTTCGGCAAGATGGCCGAGTCCGCCCGCGAGGCCGCCACGCGCGTCTCGATGGACGCGATTCGACAGTCGGGCCTCTCCCCTCACGACATCCAGCACACGTTCGTCGCGAACTGCTTCGGCCTCGCCGAGCACCAGGCGCACGTAGGGCCTCTCATCAACAACGGGCTCGGGATCCCGGAGGTCCCCTCGGTGACGCTCGAATCGGCGTGCTCGTCGTCGAGCGCCGCGCTCCACGAGGCGTTCGTCCACGTGGCGGGCGGATTCGCGGACGCCGCGCTCGTGGTCGGCGCCGAGCGGCTATCGCATCTCGATACGCTCAGTGCGACCAGCTACTTTGCCATCGCCGCCGACTACGCGTTCGAGACGAAGAACGGGGCGACGTTCCCGGGGCTGTACGCGACGCTGGCGAGCGCGTACTCGAAGGAGTTCGCGACCAGGCCCGAGATGTTCGGGGCGATCGCGATCAAGAACCACGCGAACGCCGCCCGCAACCCCCACGCCCACTTCCAGCGGGAGCTCGCGATGAGCACCTACCTCGCCTCCCCGATGATCGCCTCGCCGCTGCGCCTCTACGACTGCTGCCCGTTCTCCGACGGCGCCGCGGCCGTCGTCGTCGCCGCCAAGGAGTTCATGAAATCCCCGGTCACCGAGCCCCTCGTGGTGCGCGCCTCCGCCCGGGCCGGCGCGGTCACCGACATGCAGGACCGGCCCGACCTTCTGGGGCTCCCGTCCACGCGGCTCGCCGCCGACAAGGCGTTCCGGCAGGCCGGCATCGAACGTTCGAAGGTCGACTTCCTCGAGGTCCACGACTGCTTCACCATCGCCGAGGCGCTGGCGCTCGAGGACCTCGGGTTCGTTCCGAAGGGGACCGGGGCGCACCAGGCGGCGGAGGGTGTGACCGCCCGGGACGGTCGCCTGCCGGTGAACCCGTCCGGCGGCCTGAAGGCGAAGGGCCATCCGGTGAGCGCGACGGGCGCGTCCCAGGTCGTCGAGGTGTTCGAGCAGTTCAACGGGCTCGCGAAGGGCCGGGAAGTGCCCCGCACCGAGACGGCGCTCACGCACAATGTCGGGGCGACCGGCGGCTCCTGTTCCGTCCACATCTTCTCCCGCCGCTGAAGGAGGGATGGCCCGCGTCCGACCTCGGTGCCGCCGCGCCCCACTCGATCCAGGAGTTCGTGCGGGGCTACGAGGAAGGCTCGGTCCTCCGCGGCTTCCGGTGCGCGGCGTGCGGCCACCTGACGGCGACCTGGGGCGTCGCCTGCTCGCGGTGCGGCGCGGCCCGCCTCGAGGAAGCGACGCTCTCGACCGCCGGCCGCATCGTCGCCTTCACGGTCCTGAGCGTCCCGGGCGATGAGTTCGTCAACGACGCCCCGTACGCGTACGTCGTCGTCGAGCTCGATGGCGGCGGCCGGATCACGGGCTGGATGCCGACCGTTCACGCCGAGCGCGACGTCGCCGTCGGGGACCGGGTCCGTTTCTCCCCGGGGTACAAGCCCGGGGTCCAGTTCGCGAAGGAATCGGCGGCGCCGGGCGGAGGCTGAACCGCGTGGCGGCGGTGGGGGCAGACTCCGCCGAACGTCCTTGGCTCGCGAAGTATCCGGCGGGCGTCCCGCCCCTCGTGGAGATTCCCCCCAAGCTCCTCACGGAACTGATCGGTGAGAGCGCCGCTCGCTGGGCGGACCGGACGGCGTTCGTCTTCTACGGTGCCCGCTGGAGCTACGCGCGGTTCTGGCAGGAGAGCGAGCGGTTCGCCGCGGCGCTCGCGCGCGAAGGGGTCGGTCCCGGCGACCGCGTCGCCCTGTATCTGCCGAACGTCCCGGCGCATCCGATCGCGCTCTTCGGGATCCTCCGGCTCGGGGCGGTCGCCGTCCAGATCAGCCCGCTCTACCTCGGCCAGGACCTCGGCCGACTGCTGGACGACTCCACGCCGAAGGCGCTGGTCACCCTCGAGATCCTGTACCCGAACCTCGAGAAGCTCGCCCCGCGACGAACGGTCCCGCTCGTCTACGTCGCCCGCCTCCGGGAGTTCTACCCGTACCCCAAACGCCTCTTCGTGAACCTCGTCCTGCGCCGCCAGCATCGATCCACCCGCTTTCCGAACGGGTCGTCGATACGCCGCTGGTCGGAGGCCGTGCGCACCCCCGGCGTCGCCCCGACCTGGACCGGGGACCCCGCGACGACCGTCGCGGTCCTTCAGTACACGGGAGGGACCACCGGGCTCCCGAAGGCCGCGATGCTGACGCATCGCAACCTCGTCGCGAACCTGACTCAGGGGAACACGTGGAACACGACGCGCGAGTCCGGCCGGGAAGTGATCCTCGCCTCCATCCCGCTCTTCCACGTCTACGGTCTCACGGTGGCCCTCCTGATGGGGCTCGCCGACGGGGCGACGATCGTCCTGCAGACCCGGCCGGACGTCCCGGAGCTGCTTCGCCTCCTCGACCGATACCGACCCACGCAGTTCCCGGGGGTCCCCGCGCTGTACCAGGCGTTCCTGCAGCGCCCCGACCTCGGAAAGTACCGGCTTCGCTCGATCAAGTACTGTCTCAGCGGCTCGGCCCCCCTGCCGGTCGAGGTCGCCCTGAAGTTCGAGGCGCTCACCGGCGCGCGCCTCATCGAGGGATACGGGCTCAGCGAAACCTCTCCCGTGACGCACGCCAACCCCGTGGGAGGAGAGCGCCGGGTCGGGTCGGTCGGGCTCCCGTTCCCGAGTACCGACCAGAAGGTGGTGGACGACACCGGCCGTGCGCTCCCGTCCGGCGAGATCGGCGAGCTCGCCGTGCGGGGGCCGCAGGTGATGCAGGGGTACTACCACCAGCCCGAGGAGACCGCCCGCGTGCTCCGCGAGGGGTGGTTCCTGACGGGCGACATCGCGCGGATCGACGCGGACGGCTACGCGTACATCGTCGACCGCAAGAAGGACATGATCAACGTCGGAGGCATGAAGGTCTACCCGCGCGAGGTCGAGGAGGTCCTCTTCCAGCACCCGGGAGTGGCGGACGCCGCGGTCGTCGGCGTTCCGGACCCGGCGCTCGGGGAGGTCGCGAAAGCGTTCGTCGTGCGCCGGGCCGGGGCGACCGTGACCGACGCGGACCTGATCGCGTTCGTGCGCGAGCGGATCGCCCACTACAAGGCGCCGCGGACGGTGGAGTTCCGCGATGCCCTTCCGCGAAGCGGTCTGCAGAAGGTGCTGCGGCGGTCGCTGCGCGAGGCGCCGGCTTCGAGCCCGGCCGCTACAGCCCCCGCGCGATGAGATCGCGCGCGATCACGAGCCGCTGGATCTCGTTCGTTCCCTCGAAGATCTCGCTGATCCGGGCGTCGCGGTACGCCCGCTCGATCGGGGTCCCCCGGATGTATCCCAGGCCACCGTGGATCTGCAGCGCCTCGTCCACGACCTCGCTTGCCCACTCGGAGGCGAGGCACTTCACGATCGCCGCCTCCCGGGTCTTCTCCTGGCGCTCGAGCCGGCCCCAGCGATGCGGGTCGGCGCCCATGCGGTCCTGGTGAGCGGCGGCGTGGTAGACGAGGAAGCGGAGTGCTTCGGCCTTCATCGCCATGTCGGCGAGCTTGAACTGGATCGCCTGATGCTCGACGATCGGGAGCCCGAACTGCGTCCGGTTCTTCGCGAAGTCGAGCGCGGCGGTCGTCGCCGCCTCGATCCCGCCGAGCGACGCCGCGCCCAGCGACACGCGTCCGACGTCGAGGGCGGTCATCGCGACGTGGAACCCCTTGCCGACTTCGCCCAGCACGCACTCCGGGCCGACGGCGACGTGGTCGAGGATCAGCTCCGCGGTCGAGGTCCCGTGCAATCCCATCTTCTTCTCGCAGCGGCCGACGCGGAATCCGGGGAGGCCGGCGTCGACGACGAACGCGGTGACGCCGCCGTTCGGTCCGAGCTTGAGGTCGTTGGCGGCCATCACGACGATCGAGTCCGCTTCCCGTCCGTTCGACACGTAGATCTTGTTGCCCGTGAGGACCCACCCGTCGCCCTGCTTCTCGGCCACGGTGCGCAGCGCGCCCGAATCGCTCCCGGAGCCGGGTTCGGTCAGGCTGAAGGCGAGGAGCTTCTCCCCCCTCGCCGCCGGCACGAGCCACCGTCGCTTCTGCTCTTCGGAGCCGTAGCTGAGGAGCGGGGTCGTGCCGAGCGAGGTGTGGGCGCCGACGATCGTGCCGTGCGACGCGTCGACCTTCCCCAGCTCCTCGAGAAAGAGGCAGTAGCCGACCTTCCCGAGCCCGAGTCCCCCGTACTCCTCGGGGATCGGGATGCCGAAGTACCCCTCCTCCTGCATCCGCCGGACGCTCGCGCGCGGGAACTCCTCGGATTCGTCCATCGCCGGGACGATCGGGGCGACTTCCTTCGCGAGGAAGGCGCGCGCGGCCGCGCGGAACGCCTCCTGGTCCGGAGTGAACGAGAAGTCGATCCCCACCGTCACTCCCCCCGGAACTTCGGCGGGCGGTGCTCCGCGAACGCGGCGATCCCCTCGAGGAGGTCGGCGCTCGCCATCACCTCGGAGCGGAACAGCTCGAGTTCGAGGGCGGTCCCGTCCGCGAGCGGCCGCTCCGCCCCCTCGACGATCGCCCGCTTCGCCGCGCGGACCGCTTTCGGCGCGCGCTGGCCGATCGTGTGGGCGAGGTCGCGCGCGGCGCGGAGCTCCTGGCCGGCGGGGACGACCTTGTTGACGAGGCCGATCCGCAGCGCTTCAATTGACGGGATCATCGCCCCGGTGAAGATCAGCTCCTTCGCCTTCGAGGCTCCGACGGCGCGAGGCAGCCGCTGGGTTCCCCCGTACGCGGGCATCAGGCCGTAGTTCACCTCGGGTGCGCCGAGCTTCGCCGATTCCCCCGCGATGCGCAGATCGCAGGCGAGGGCGAGCTCGAGGCCGCCGCCCAGAGCGAGCCCGTTGATCGAGGCGATGACCGGCACCGGCAGCGCGGCGATCCGAGCGAACAGCGCCTGGCCGGAGCGGGCGATCTCGGGCGCCTGCGCCAGGTCGAGCGTCGCCATCTCCTTGAGGTCGGCGCCCGCGCTGAAGTACTGCCCGTCGCCGGTGACGACCACGGCCCGCAGGCCCGGAGACTTCGCGAGCGCGTCGACGTGGACGGAGAGCTCTGCGAGGAGCGCGGTCGAGAGCGCATTGACGGGCGGGTTTTTCAGGACCAGGATCTCGACGCCGTCGTCCTCGCTCTTCCGGACCACCCGCTCCGCGACCGCCATCGACGCCTGCCCCGTACCCGGACGCGCGGTCGGGCACTTAATGGGGTGCGCCCCGCCGGGCCGCCCCGGACGGTGGTGGGGCGGTATGTACGGCGGGTGGGTGGCGGCCCGATGGCCGGCCGCGAGCTCCTCTCCCTCTCGCTCTACTCGCTGCTCGCGAGCAACCGTGGCGGCCTGTTCATCGTCTACCTGCCGCTCTACCTGGTCGAGCTGAAGGGCGCCTCCCTGCCGGCCGCGCTCGCCGTCCTCTCGCTCGCCTACGTCCCCGCGAGCCTGATCGGGCCGTGGGTCGGGCGCCTCTCCGACCGCGCGGGCCGGCGTCGCCCGTTCCTGATCGCGGGGGAGGCCGCGGCGTTCCCGCTGTTCTTCGCCATCCTGTTCGCCCCGGGATACGTCCTCGCCGGGGGGCTGTTCATCGCCGCCGAGCTGGCCCTCGCGATCGGCGGTCCCGCCTACTCCGCGTACGTCGCCGACGTCACGCGCCACGACGAACGAGGGTACGGCTACGGGCTGCTCAACGCCACCTCGAGCGCCGGCGGGATCGTCGGCTTCGCCCTCGCCGGGACCGTGACGTACCTCTACGGGCTCGGGGCGCTGTTCCCGTTCGTCGTCGTCGTGATGGTCGGGACCCTCTCGGTCGTCGTCCTGCTCGTCCCCGAGGTGAAGGTCCCCCCTTCCCCCCGGGTCCACCGTCCGTTCCGGGAAGCGAAGCCCGTGGTCACTTTCTCGCTCGCCGTGTCGATCCGCGCGATCGGGAGCGGCGCGATCGCCACGTTCTACGGCTACTACGCCGCGACGCTCGGAGCGAACGACCTCGAGATCGGACTGATCGCCATCGCCGGCCTCGCGACCGCGGCCGTCGTCTCCCTGCCGCTCGGCCGGATGATCGACCGGCGCGGGGAGATCCGCGGGATCTGGTACGGGACGCTGCTGACCCTCGGGTCGATTGGGATCTTCCTCGGCGCCCGCGCCTGGTGGGAGACCGTCCCCGCCCAGGCGGTCCGAAACGCGGGCCTTGCCCTGGTCGGACCCGGGATGCAGACGTGGGTCGCTCGGATCGCCCCGCCCGGCCGGCGCGCCGAGGACATGGGGATCTTCACGCTCATCAACTCCTCCCTCTGGAGCATCGGTCCGCTCGTTGGAGCGCTCGCGATCCTCGTCGGCGGCTACCTCGGGCTGTTCGCGATGGCGATCGCGACGACCGTCGTCTCGTTGGTGGTGATGGAGTTCCTCTACGGCGAGATGGGGATCCGCGCCCGTCTCCACCCTCCCGACTCCGCCGCGCCGCCGTGACGGGGCGCGCGTCGCGCACCCTCTTATAGCGAGGGCTCGTCCCGCGGGCGTGCCGCGCCCGACCGCCTTCGCCGACGCGAACGCGTCGTACGGGGACGCCGAGTTCGCGGTCCTGGGCGTGCCGTTCGACCGGACGACGTCGTTCCGGCCCGGGGCGCGCTTCGGGCCCGACGCGATCCGCCAGCACTCCTGGAACTTCGAGTCGTTCGACCTCGAGACCGGCGTCGACCTCTCGGAGGTCCCGATCCACGACCTCGGCAACACCGAGGAGTTCGGGGCGGCCGAGGAGATGGTGCGGTCGGTGCGCGAGGAGATCCGGCCGATCTACCGGGACGGGAAGATCCCGATCGTCCTCGGAGGCGACCACGCCTGCGCGCCGCCGTCGGTCGAGGCGTACCCGGACGGCGCGCCGAGCCTGGGCGTGCTGTACCTCGACGCCCACATGGACTTCCGGTCGAGCTACCTCGGGGACGCCCGGAGCCACGCCTGCTCCTCCCGCCGGATGCTCGAGAAGGTCGGCGCGCGCAACATCGTCGTCCTCGGCGTCCGGTCGGTCTCCCGCGAGGAGATGGACGACAACAAGACGCTCGGCATGTCCTACGTCTCGGCGCACGACATCGCGCGCGACGGGATCCAGGCGGCGGTCCACCAGGCGCTCAACATGCTGAAGACCGAGCGGCTCTACATCTCCCTCGACATCGATGCGGTCGATCCGGCGTACGCCGGTGGGACCGGGACCCCGGAGCCGTTCGGGCTCACGCCCCGGGACGTGAAGTTCGTGATCGACCAGGCGGCCCCCCGGCTCGCCGGGATCGACATCATGGAGGTCAGCCCCCACTACGACCAGGGGTCCACGAGCCTCCTCGCCGCCCGCCTCGCCCGCGAGGCGATCGTCCGGATCGTCGCGGCGCGTCGGGGCCGGTAGCCTCCGCGGGCGACGATGGACGACGAACCGCCGGCGGGACGCGCCGTCTCCCGGGGCGCCGAGGCGTCGCTGCGGGCGGTCGACTGGTGGGGGTTCCCCGCGCTGCTCAAGGAGCGGGACCCGAAGAACTACCGGCCGAAGAAGCTCGACGACCGCCTGCGGCGGGAGCGCACGCGGACCGAGGTGCGATTGCTGGTCGACGCGCGGCGTCTCGGCGTGCGCACGCCCCTCGTCTACGACGTCGACCTCGACCGCCACCGGATCCTCCTCGAGGAGCTGCCGGGTCCGACCCTCAAGCAGCTGCTCGAGGACGGAGCCCTCGGCCCGGACGTGCTGGTCGGTGCCGTCCGCGCGTTCGGCGTGTCGCTCGGAAAGCTCCACGCGGGCGGGATCGCCCACGGCGACCTCACGAGCTCGAACGTCCTCTTCCCCGACGGCCCGTCCGGCGCTCCGGCGTTCCTCGACCTTTCGATGGGGACGCGCAGCCCCGGGGTCGAGGAGCTGGGGATCGACCTCCACCTCGTGGAGGAGGACCTGAAGGCGCTCTCGCCCCGGGCGTCGGCGCTCGTCCGCGCGTTCCTGGAAGGGTACGACGAGGGGAACCCGCGCGGGGCGAAGGACGTCCGGGCCCGGGCGAAGCAGATCCGGGGCCGGGTCCGGTACGCGTAGCGGGGGACCCTACGCCGCGCGGTGGATCCGCGCGAGGCCCGCGGAGAGCGCCGCGGGGAGTTCCTCGAGCAGGTCGGTCGCGACGAGACCGAAGCTCTTCCGGGAGGCGGCGAGGATCCCCGCCTCGCCCGTCCAGTACGTGCCGAGCCGGGCCGCCGAGAGCGCGGGGAGCCCCTGTCCGAGCAGCGAGACGATCGCGCCGGCGAGGACGTCCCCGACCCCGGCGACCGTCATCGCCGGGTGGTGGTGTCGGTTCTCCACGAGGGTCTCCCCGTCGGTCAGGAGATCCGGGTCCCCCTTGACGACGAGGAACAGCCGTCGGTCCGCCGCGAGCGCGCGCGCCGACTCGATGCGAGCGGCGAGCCCGCTCGGCTCGCGGCCGACGAGCCGCGCGAACTCTCCCGCGTTCGGGGTCGCGAGCGGCCGGCCCGCGCCGTCCGGAAGGTTCCACTCCCCCCCGCTCGGCAGCGCCCCGAGCCCGTCCGCGTCGACGAGCGTCGGTGCGATCCGCGCGAGGCCCGGGATCAGCTCGGCCAGCGCGGAGAGCGTCTCGGGGTGCGCCCCGGCACCCATCCCGACGGCCACGGCCCGGGGGGGCGCCGCCCGAAGGTAGTCCAGGATCTCGCCGACGTCCGTCGGTCGGAAGTGCTCCCCACCGAACGGACGGACGACCAGGTTCGGGGAGAACGCCTGGATCCGCTCGGCGGCGCCGGCCGGGGCGAGGATCGTGGCACGCTCGGCCCCGGTCCGGAGCGCGGCGAGGCCGGCGAGCGCCGGCGCTCCCGAGTACGGGCCGCCGCCGACGATCACGATGCGCGCGGTCCGACCCCGGTCGGATCGGCCGGTGGGAGCCCGGAAGAAGGCGAACTCGCCGGGGCCGGTCCGTCGCCACGCCTCGACCGGGATGCCGATATCCCGCACGGAGACGGTGCCGGCGGTCGCCGCGTCCAGCTCGGCCTTCGGAGCGGTCAGGGTGACGGTCCAGGAGGGGCGCAGCCCCTCGACCGGGTCGCGGGTCCCCGTCGGAAGGTCGACCGAGAGCACGGGGGCCTTCGACGCGCGGATCGCCCGGACCGCCTCGAGGATCGGGGGCCGCAGGTGTTCGGATTGACCGGTGCCGAGGAGCGCGTCCACCACGAGAGGCATCGTCGCGAGATCCTCGGGTCGGGGGATCCGGAGGTGGACGGGGAGTCGTCGCTCGATCCGCTCGAAGCAGCGCCGGGCGGAGCGCGATCGGATCTCGGACGGTGGGTGGACGAGCCAGATCTCCGGCGAGAAACCCCACTGCTGCAGATAGAAGGCGGCGCAGGTCCCGTCCCCGCCGTTGTTCCCCGTGGAGGCGACGACAGCGACCCGGGCGGGAGGCGGAGGAAGATGGCGGGCCGCCTCCTCGGCGACCGCGCGCCCCGCGTTCTCCATCAGCGTGTCGAGCGTGACCCCGAGCGCGACCGCGTTGAGCTCGGCGACCGCCATCTCCTCGGCGGTGAGCGGGCGGGGGGAAGCGACCCACACGGGAGGCTCCCTACGTCGTCGTCGCAGGGGTCTCTTCGGCCGGAGCCTCGGGGGTCGAGAAGAGATTCATGGACGCGGGCAGAAGGTTCCGCCGCGCCAGGTACTGGGCCTGCGTGCGGCTGTAGCGGAACAGGATGTCCGTCTTCCCCTCCTGGAATCCCCAGGGGCGGAGGATGAGCAGATCCCCCTCGCGGATCCACATCTTCTTCTTCATCTTCCCGGTGATCCGTCCCATCCGCGAGACGTTGTCCTCGCACATGACCCGGATCCGGGCCGCCCCGAGCAGCTGGCTCGCGATGCCGAACACCTCCCCGCGGTTGCGCCGCGGGAGCGGCAGACGCCCGACCTCCTGGCCCCCCTCGACGATCTCGACCGTGGGGCTCGGTTCCGCCGGCTCCGGCTCGGGAGCGGGGTCGGCGGTGGGCGGGGGATTCTCGGGCACGGCGTAGAGAGCCGAAGAGAGTATTTCAGGTGGCCGCCCGCCGAGGGAAAACCTTCTCCGGGTTCTCTTCCAGCACCTGGCGCTGGAGCGCCTCGGGCAGGGGGAGCGCGCGGAACCGCGTCACGTTGGCGCCGAGGTCCTTCACGCCCGGCCCGGGCCAGTCCGTCCCGAACAGCACCTTGTCGCCCAGGCGCGGGAGCTTCGGGAAGTACTCGAGCAGGAGGGCCGGCGGGATCCCCGACACTTCGAGCCAGACGTTGGGAAAGCGCCGGGCGAGGAACACCGCGGTCTCGTTCCAGAGCGGTCGGCCGCCGTGGGCGAGGACGATGGTGAGATCGGGAAAGTCGAGCGCCACGTCCTCGACGTACAGCGGGTCGCCGAACTTGTTGCGGGCGCGGGGAAAGACCGACGTCCCCGTGTGGAAGATCACCGGGATCCGTTCGCGGGCGCAGGCGCCGTAGATCTCCCGGAGCGCGGGGAGGCTGCCGTCGGTGTAGGCGTTGGGACGAAACAGCTGGTGGGGCGGATGGAGCTTCAGCGCCCGGATGCCGAGGTCGTGGACGAGCCGGTGAACCTCGGCCCGCGGGTCGGGGTGATCCGGGCGGATCCCTCCGGCCGCGATCAGCCGCACCGGGTCCTCGCGGACGTACTGGCTCACGAAGTCGTTCGCCGCCTCGGTGTAGCCGATCACCTCCGGGGCGACGTAGTTGATGAGCACCGCCCGCTCGATCCCGGCGGCGTCCATCCGGGCGAGCAGGCGCTTCGGCTCCCGGACGATCCGGGACGTCTCCGCGTCGAGCCCCTCCAGGAGGCGGACGGCGTCCGGCCGCATCTCCCAGAGCGGGTTCACGTGCACGTGGCAGTCGGTGACGCCCATCGGCCTCCCGGACGGAGCGCCGAATATAAGCGGCGGTCCGGCCGCCCGCTCGGGGCGAGCATTTATCTCTCGAACCGAGACTCCCCGCCCGATGGCGACGACGTCCGCCCCGCGGAAGATGCCCCGGCTGCTGAAGGCGACGTACCTTGCCGACCAGGAGTATCTCTTCGAGGAGACGCGGGCGACCGCGCTGTTCTACTTCCCGGGGCCGATCGTCTACCTCCTCGTCGTCGGATTCTTCGCCGGGATCACCGAGGCCGCTCGGCGCCACTGGTCGGCGCTTCAGATCGGCTGGTGGACGACGCACGTCGTCGACAAGCTTCCGAAGGGGGACCGCGCCTACCTCTCCTACTTCTTCGACCTCCTCTTCGTGATCGGCCTCCTGTTCCTCCTCGTCCGCTACCTGCGCTGGGTCAGCACGGTCTACGCCGTCACGAACCGCCGGGTCATCGTCCAGAAGGGGATCCTGAGCCGGGACTTCGACGAGATCCCGGTCGTCCAGGTCCGCGGGGTCGACGTCCACCAGTCGATCGGCGACCGGATGCTCGGCTTCGGCTCGGTCCGCGTGAGCTCGGAGGGCGGGAGCCGCCTCGGCAACGAGGACTGGAAGGGGATCCCGAAGCCGTTCCGGTTCCAGAAGCTGATCGAGGACGCCGCGCAGGGCTCGAGCCCGGTGCCGCCGCGCTAAGCGTTCGGCCCCGCGGGCGCTCCGTCGTCGTTTCTCACCGCGCGCGCACCGTTAAATCCGCCCGTCCGCCTCGAGGCGGCTGCGGATGGGCGACGACTTCGACGTCATCGTGGTCGGCGCCGGGATGGCGGGCGCCGCCGCCGCGCTCCGCCTCGCCCAGGGGAAGGCGAACGTCCTCCTGCTCGAGCGAGGCGCCGAGCCGGGCGCGAAGAACCTCTCGGGCGGGGTCCTCTGGGGGAACGATCTTGCGCGGGTCCTCCCCGACTGGCAGCAGGCGATGCCGGTCGAGCGGCACGTCGTCCGCAAGCGGTTCGGCGTCCTGACCCCGAGCTCTGCGGTGTCGTTCGACCTCGAGGAGGGCCGCTGGAGGAACGCCCCGCACGTCGCCCACACGGTGCTGCGCGCGCGCACGGACGCCTGGCTCGTCCAGCAGGCCGAGGCGGCGGGAGCGACCGTCGTCTCCTCCGTCCCCGTCGATCGCCTCAACTGGGAGGGGCGCCGGGTCCACGGCATCGTCCAGGGCGGGGAAACGATGACCGCCCCCGTGACGATCCTCGCGGACGGAGCGAACTCCCGGCTCGCGCTCGGCACGCCGATCCGGCCCAGTCCCCGGCTCAGCGGGGAAGCGACCGAGCTCGGGATCAAGGAGCTGTACCGCCTCGACCCGGCGACGATCGAGGACCGATTCGGGGTCGGCCCCGGGGAGGCGCACGTGGAAGAGTGGGTCACGGGGATCTTCTCGCCCGGGGTGATGGGCGGAGGGTTCGTCTACACGAACCGGGACACCGTCTCGGTCGGGCTGATCGTGCAGATCGGTTCGCTGTTCGGAACGAAGGTCCCGTCGCACGAGCTGATCGAGCAGTTCAAGGCGCACCCGACGATCGCGGCCCGCCTGCGGGGCGCCGAGCTCGTCGAGTACGGCGCCAAGCTGATCAGCTCCGGCTGGGCGAGTCGGCCGGCGGCGTTCCACGGCGACGGATGGATGGTGGCCGGGGACGCCGCCGGGTTCGTCTTCTCGAACGGGCTCGTCATCCAGGGGATGAACTACGCCGTGCGCAGCGGGCTCGAGGCGGCGGAGACCGCGCTGGCCGCCCGCGCCTCGGGCGGGGCGGCCTCCGACCGGCTCGCCGAGTACGACCGACGGCTCGAGTCGACCGGCATCCTTCCGGATTTCCGGGACTTCGAGCGGATGGACCGGGTCAAGTGGAACCCCCGGTTCTACACGGCCTACCCGAAGTTCGCCGAGGAGCTGATGCGCTCCCTGCTGGGCGGGAGCGAGGGGAAGAAGCGGCCCGTGCGGGCGCTTTTGCGCGAGGCGCAGCGCGCGGCCGGCCTGTCGACCGCGGCGCTCGTCCGGGACGGCCTCGGGATGTGGCGCGACCTGTAGGCCGCCCCTCCGCCGCTACGTCCCGCGAGCCCGACGCACTTCCTGCGTGAGGGCCGGGACGATCTGGAAGAGGTCGCCGACGATCCCGTAGTCCGCGACCTTGAAGATCGGGGCCGAGCCGTCCGAATTGATCGCGACGATCACCCGCGAACTGACCATCCCGACGAGGTGCTGGATCGCCCCGGAGATCCCCACCGCGATGTACAGCTGGGGGGAGACGGCCCGTCCGGTTTGCCCGACCTGCAGCGAGGTAGGGCGCCAGCCCGCATCGGTGACGGCCCGGGAGGCGCCGACGGCCGCCCCGAGCGCGGTCGCGAGCTCCTCCACAAGATGGAAGTTCTCCGGCGCGCGCAGACCCCGACCGCCCGAGACGACGATCGACGCGTCCGTGAGGGAGGGACCGAGCCCGCTCGCGACGGGCTCGATCCCGGTGCGGCGCGGCGCCAGGAGCCCCGCGGGGATCTCGACCTTCGGCGCCGGCTCGACCGCCGGGTTCGTCGGGGAGGCGGGGGGAGGCTGGAACGCGTGCGGGCGGAGCGACACCACAGAGCGCGGTCCGCTGAGCCGGACCGTTTCGGTCGCCCGACCGCCAAAGACCGGGCGCCGGACGCGGAAGGCGCTCCCGTCCCGCTGGATCTCGGTCGCGCCCGAGGCGGCCGTCGCGTTCCAGCGCGCCGCGAGACGACCGGTGAGGTCGCGGCCGAACGCCGTCCCGCCGACCAGCACCAGGTCGACCTCGAGCGACTGAGCCGCCGCGGCGGCGACCACGGCGATCGCGGCCACCGGGGCGGTGTCGAGTCGAGCGTCCTCGTCGACGAGGACCCGTGAGACGCCGGCGTTCCCGAGCTCGGGGGCCGCGGATCGCGCGTGGCTCCCGACGAGGAGAACGACCACCTCTGCCGGCGTCCCGGCGAGCGTCCGGGCGACGCCGATCGTCTCGACGGTTGAAGGGAGCGCGTGCCCCTCGTGGAGCTCGCCGACCACCAGGACGGTCGGGCTCACGGGAAGACCTTCGCCTCCTCGCGGAGGAGCCGGACGAGCTTCTGGGCCGCCTCTTCGGGGGTCTGGAACTCGATCATCTTCGCCCCCGAGCGCGGAGCGGGGAGCTCGAATCGTTCGGTCACGGCCTGCGCACCCTCGGGGGCGATGGGCGGGACCCTTGCGATCGGCGCCTTGCGCGACTTGAGGATCGCGGGAAGCTTCGCCGTTCGCGGATCGTTCCACGCCTGCTGCAGCGCCACGACGCACGGGAGCGGCGACTCCCAGAGCTCCTGTCCGCTCTCGGTGGCGCGCCGGAACCGGAGCCGGGCGCTCCCGGGGTCGAAGCGGAGATCGAGCACGGCCCCGAAGTCCGGCACGCCGAGAAACTCCCCGAGCGCCGCCCCGACCAGCCCCTCTTCGTGGTCGCCCGCCTGCTTGCCGGAGAGCACGAGGTCGTGCGGGACCGCCCGGATCGCCCCGGCCAGCGTTCGCGCCACTGCGATCGGGTCGTCCGCCGTCTCCGCCGCTGCCTCGACCCAGGTCGCCTGGTCCGCTCCGAGCGCGATCGACGCCCGTAGCACCTCCTCGGAACGAGGGGCCGGTCCGCAGGCGATCGCATGAACGCGCGAGCCGGCCACGGCTTCCTTGAGGAGGAGCGCCTGCTCGAGCGCCGACTCGTCGTAGCCCGCGAGGACGAACTTCACTCCCTCGGGGTCGAGCCCCTTCCCGTCGGGACGGACCCGCAGGCGGGTCTCCGCCTCGGGGACCGGCTTTACGCAGACGACGATCTCCATCCGGCCCTCCGCCGGCCTAGGCGTATGCGCGCAGGAGCTCGCGGGCGATCACCGTGCGCTGGATCTCGTTCGCGCCCTCGTAGATCTGGGTGAGCTTGGCGTCGCGCAGGAGCTTCTCGACCGGATACTCCTTCATGTACCCATAGCCGCCGAACGTCTGGATCGCCTCGTCGGCGACGAGCAGCGCCGCGTCGGAGGCGAAGCACTTTGCGATCGACGATTCGAGCGTCCCCTTCGCGCCGCGGTCGATCGTCCACGCCGCCTGCCACGTGAGCAGGCGCGCGGCGTGCACCGCCTGGGCCATGTTCGCGAGCTTGATCTGGATCGCCTGGTGCTCGGCGATCGGCTTGCCGAACGTCTCGCGCTTGAGGGCGTAGCCCGCGGCGTGGTCGAGCGCGGCCTGGGCGATGCCGGTCGCGAGCGCGCCGATCGGCGTCCGGGTCATGTCGAGCGTCCGCATCGCGAGCGAGAACCCCTCGCCCTCCGCCCCGAGCCGGTCGGCGACCGGCACGCGCACCCTCTCGAAGCGAACCGTGCTGGTCGACGAGGCGCGGTGCCCCATCTTCTCCTCGTCCTTTCCGGGGGTGAGCCCCTCGGCGGTCCGCGGAACGAAGAACGCGGTGATCCCCCGGTGCTTCAGCGCGGGATCGAGCGTCGCGAAGACCGTGTAGAGGGAGGCGTGGGGGGCGTTCGTGATGAAGCACTTCTCGCCGTCGAGGACGTAGTGGTCCCCGTCGCGGCGCGCCCGGGTCTTGAGCCCGCCGGCGTCGCTCCCGCCGGACGGCTCGGTCAGGCAGAACGAGGCGAGGTGGTAGTCCGCGCAGAACGGGTCGAGCACCCGGTGCTTCTGCTCGTCCGTCGCCCCCAGGAGGATCGGCTCGAGGGCGAGGCAGTTCGCGATGATGGAGGTCGTCATCCCGCCGCAGGCGTAGGCGAGCTCCTCGACGATCAGGCACTGCTCGAGGACCGACAGTCCGCTCCCGCCGAAGTCGGTCGGCACGTTCAAGTTCATCAGGCCAAGGCCGTGCGCCTTCCGGTAGATCTCCTCGGGGAACCGGCCGGCCTTGTCGCACTCCGCGGCGTGCGGTGCCATCTCCGTGCGCGCGAACTTCCGAGCCATGTCGCGCAGGCTCTCTTGCTCCGGAGACAGTGAGAAATCGGGCATGCCCGAGAAACGGGCGTGCCACCGGGACCCGCTATATCACGGCTTGGGTCGGGAGGGCTTTGAAACTTAACTCTTAGTCTGAAACGAATTGCTCAAGCGTGAAACAAATGGCTACCACCGTCAGGACTCTCAACTCACATCTGTCTCGAACTGGTGACACATCTGTTTCAAGGGAACTTTCGCTACAAGGACGAAGGCCGCCGCGAACCTACCTTGCATAGTTAGTCTCAAGCGGAATGTTGGCGTCCCGTCCGCACTGATCGACGAGTTCAATGCCTAACTCATGACGAAGACATCACCACAATCGGCCGGGAGGCTCACCAAAGCGTCGCATTCTCCGGCCGATTGGAGGAAGCAGTTTAAACGGGTCTTTGAGGAGGACCAATGTTTCCCCGGGGCACTGTACGCGATTCTTCGTTCGGCGGATGCTATCCTCGGGACGAGGTTTTGCGAACGGAATGATATGCACGACCTGAATCGGCGTCTCGGCTACAAGAAGGGAAGGAGTACCCCCATATACGCGGCACTCGGGAACCCCTTCCGACACTACCTAGCGAGTTATGGCTTGCAGTATCAAGATGCCCTTGAACCGGCGAATGCGCTCCCCCATCTTCGGCAGCTAGTCGCCTCTCCAACGACCTCATTGCCCTTGGTGAGCGTCGGATTGGGTTTCACGGAGGCCGCTGACTCGAGTACCGAAGTCGTGGGGAGGCCCTCGGACGAGGACCATCTGATCGTAATCTTAGCACTCGATTCCGACAGAGTGGAATTCTTCGACCCAGCTGCACACCCCGAAGTTCATGGGGAGGTGCAAGCGGTTGAGAGCGCACCACTCGGCGTGTTCACGCGGTTCTGGGGCGGATATCATTTGGAACCCTACCTTCGGGCTTGGGTCGAGAGGGTGCCACCGCCGCCTGCAAGGGCAAAGGGTAAAGCGACTCCAAAGGTCCATCCGTTGGAAGATACTTACCCTAGTCAAGGAGGACAGAACAGATGAGCGGAGGCACACACCTGGGTCTGCCCATCTCCTGTGACCCTGAGGCAGAACTTGGCACATACCTTCGACGGACATGGTCTAGTGACCTGCGAATTGGAAGAGTCACCAAGATCGACAGCTACAGGCGTCGCGTCAGCATAGACGCTCGCGCCGTCGACCTAATCTTCGATCGTGCACGGAGGAAGCGAATCTTCGCGTGCCACACGATTGAGAACCTTGGTGAGTTCTATATTCGAGCCGCACCCAAGAAGTGGATGATTGAGGGGCCGAGTTACGACGACTTCCTGAAGATTAGGTCGAATCACAAACTTAGCGTCCTCTCTCGATCGGAAAGCGCCCTGATCGAGGTGGCTTCAGACAAGTTTGTGGAGATGGGGCTGGTTAAGAACGCCTTGACCCCAGTTGCTAACCTGCTAATCTGGTTGGGCACAGAGAACTCAGTGTCGCTTGAGAATTGGAAGAAATCTGGCAGATCTCTCGACCAAATGGCCAACTACCTCCACATGCTCGAGCGGCTTGGCTATGTGAAGATGGAGAAGGGCCTAATCGTTCCGGGACCAGAGTTTCCGAATGACTTCGGAGACGTTCCGCCGAAGGTTGTCTACGCCCAGATGCTTGCGAGGGCGGTGAGGGAGGACCACGTCTTCATGCAACAGGTTTTGCGGCTTACTCAGATCGTGGGTCCGCTGCATTGGGCGAACTCGTACTACCTGACCGCACTTCTTGCGGCAGAACGAATCTCCCTCCCGATCCAGCAGCTCGAGCAACGTCACATCGGCTATTACCCTGCGAGAGGCACAAGTGAGCTCCAGCGCCGGGGCCAGCTTCTTCGGGTTGTGTATGAGAGTGGCATCATGCAGGGCAATAGGAGTCAAGTGAGTGGGGACCCGGAGGTTACCAAGCATTACTTCGAAGCCACAGCCGGTTCGCGCTTAGAAGCCGCCGTCTGAACCCAAGGCAGGAAACCTCGCTTATTCAGGAGCGGAGGTAAGTCCCCCGTACCACGTTCTCGAGGCACTGGGGCGCTTAGCCCGGACAGGGTCGGGGCCAAGGAGGCTCCCTCTGCCGATGCCCCTGCGCTTTCGAGATCCGTTCAGCGGCGCTTGGACGGTTTTTCCTTCGCACCCTCGACCGAGACTCGTACCTTGCCAGAGCCCGGCTCGACTTGCCAGACCAAGGTGGAGCCAGGGGTGGCGCCGAGGATCGCAGCGACCGCCTCCGGGATAGTCGCCCTAACAGAGGGCGACCCGGGAACCGTCTGGAGAACCTTGGACGTGAACTTACCGACCATCTCCTCACTCGGACGGGAATGCAGGCGCGGGCTTAAGGCTATTGGCTATCCCATGCGGCAATACATTGGCCTTAAGTACTTTCACGCTATAGGTCAATACAGAAGCCAATATCGAGGAGTGGGAATGGAACAAGACGCGCTGACCGCACCTCAGGACAACCGGCTGGTGAAGGCGAAGGAGATCGCCTCGCGTCGGGAGGAGATTGAGCCCCTGGGTGAGGACGACTGGTCCGTTCCGTCTCAATCGGGCTTCGGGCGCTACCGGGTCAATCTGCGCGAGGGCGGATGGATCTGCGGCTGCCAAGACTTTGCGAAGCGAGGCCTCCCCTGTAAGCACATTCTAGCGGTGTTAGAGTTGAGCCTACCGAGGCCGCCGGCGGCGCCAACGCCCCGAAAGCAGTACCAACAGCATTCAAGCTACACGAAGGGTCAAACTTCGGAGATTCGGCTCGTCAACGAGTTACTTCGGGATCTTGTCAGGGTAGTTCCCGAGTTTCCGGCGACCCCTGGAACCGGTGGCCGCCCCGCTTTTCCCCTCTCGGAGAGCCTTTACTGTGCGATTCTCAAGGTCTACTCTGGCCTCTCAGGTCGGCGTGCGTCTGGGGTGTACGAAAACGCACATGCTCGGGATTTGCTGAGCTGTGTCCCTAACTACATGGTCGCCTCGCGCGCGCTCAACCGCCCTGAGGTGACTGCGATTCTCTACCGGCTCCTGTCGCTATCGGCGGGACCTCTGGCTGGGCTCGAAGAAGGCGGTGTGATCGCGCCCGACTCGACTGGCATCCAGACGACGTCCTTCGGAGGATGGCGGGAGGAAAAGCACGGAGAGAAGCGTCAGAAGAAGTGGCTCAAGGTCCATGCGATGGTTGGTACGAAGACCCACGTAATCATTCGGGCGTTCGTAGGGGAAGCTGACTCGGGCGACGCCCCCCAGTTCGTCCCTATGCTCCGGGGGAGTCTTGAGGATGGATTCCAACCATCCGCAGTCGTCGCCGACAAGGGGTATCTGTCGAAGGAAAACTACACTGTCGCCTCGGAGCTTGGGCTGGATGCGTTCATCCCGTTCAAATCGAACTCCGTGAATCGTTCCGGTACTCACGGGAGTCCGCCTTCGTGGCGGAAGGCGTTCTACATGTTCCAGGCCAACCGTGATGAGTTCGACAAGAGTTACCACCGACGCTCGAATGTCGAGTCGGTGTTTTCGGCGCTCAAGCGGAAGTTTGGCGAGAACATCCGGTCACGGACTCCGGTTGCTCAGGTCAACGAGGTTCTTTGCAAACTCATCGCGTATAATCTGACGGTTGTCGTTCACGAGATGTTTGAGAACGGGATTTCGCCACTGTTCTCCTAGGGAACCCTCTGCACCTTTCCGGTTCCGCCGCATAAGTCGCACGGAACCTTCCCCCTGCCGTCGCATCGCTGGCACGGGACCTTGACCTGCTTCGGTTGTCCGACCTTTCCGGTCCCCGAACAAATGGTGCAGGAGACTTCGATGAGCCCGGTTCCCGAACAGGTCGGGCAAGGCACGGAGATGATTCCCGCAGAGATTGTAGCGACCACTGAGTAGGCCGTTGCGCCATGAATCTTGAACTCGAAGGTGAGGGTCCCAGAGGCGCCGGGTCCAAGGTGGAGGCTGTCTCCGAGTGGACGTGTCGATGTGGACCCTGGAACGTCGACAGTTACGCCGAAAGTAGATCCCTGCTGCTCGGCGTTTTGGGCGCCTACTGTCACGGCTTGCCAGTGACCCATTCCGTGTAAGGGGTTGAGCTCATAGCGAACCGAAGACGTGGGGCCGATGCGGTTGTACTGCGCGGGCCTGTTCACATTCCGGCTCCCCGAGCAGGTTGAGCAAGGTTGATTGACCCGCCCCCGACCGCCACACGAAGCGCAGTCAACCCGCTCTTCTACGGTGTCGTCTACCCGACCGCTACCTGAACACGTCGGGCATGTGTTCCGACCCTTATCGCACCTTTCGCAGGGTCTCTTACCAATGAACTCCGACACAAGTTTGAACTTGTGACCGAGGAGCGACGTAAGGAGGAAGGCCCCAATCCCAACAAGGACGGTGACGGTTAGTTCCAGCGCGAGGGCCTTCGCATCGTCAATCGCTACGACGAGGGCAGCACCGATTATGATCGCAACGATGACTGAAGTGATCAGTGCTGTTAGCCAATAGGTCCTTACCGCCTTTTTCAGGGCCGTGAGGTCCATTATAGCTCCGACCGGAGTGAAACGCACCGCATGCTAGATAATCCAAATATCGACAACGAATGGTCAGAGAGCAGTTGGGTTGGGAACACGTAAATCTGGGTCCGTCTTCAAACAGCGCCGCACGATGGCGCTGATACCGCCGTTCTTCTTGGATTGCGTTGTCGCCATCGGTGAGATACGCGCGAATGGAGATCGTTCGTGGGCCGCTACCGGCTTCATTTACGGCCATCTTGTCGCGCGAGAGAGTCCAGAGAAAGCAGACTACAGAACGTATCTCGTAACTAATCGACACGTCGTGATCGGGAAGACTCGAGTCCTCCTTCGCTTCAATCCCAAGGGAGGCGCGCCTGCAAAGGAGTACATGGCCGCACTTGTAGATGGGAGTGGAAAGCCCATTTGGTTCGCCCCGTCGGATCCCCAAGTTGACGTCGCGGTGGTTCCGATAGACTATGCCATGATCGAGAATGACGGCATCCAAACGGCAGCCTTCCTCAGCGATCGGCACGTCGCCGATATCTCCAAAATGTTCGGGGCCGGAATCACCGAGGGTGACTTTGTTTATGTTCTGGGTTTCCCGTTTGGAGATGTCGGAGACCAGCGCAGTTTTGTGATAACTCGGGGAGGGGTTCTTGCAAGAATAGGCGACGCGTTGGCCAGGCGGACGGCTTACTTCTTGGTGGATGCGCTCGTCTTTCCTGGTAACAGCGGGGGCCCTGTTGTGTCGAAACCTGAGGCTGTGGCGATTCAGGGCACTCAGGGACACACATCAGCCGATCTGATCGGAGTCATTGCGGGATACATTCCTTATCGTGACGCGGCGGTGAGCGAGCAGACCGGGCTCGTCAGAATCATTTTCGAGGACAACTCGGGATTGTCGCTGGCATACCCGATTGACTACGTCACGGAGGCGATACTACTGCACCTCAAGACGATAGCTCCGAGTCAGCCCGGTCTGGCGCGCGGATCGGACCTCTCCCCTGAAGGCGTGAAACTGAACCCTCCGACGTGAGTCGAAACCGCCGGGTTGGGCGAGGTTAAGTTTCAAAGCCGGTCGGGAGAGGCGTGAGCCGGTCGTCTCGTCGGTCCGTGCGCGGTGCCGCGGCTCGGGAACTGCGGGTCGGATCGTACGCCCGGCTCGACCGGGGCCGACCGCTCCGGGTCGGGGTCCCCGAGATCGTCCTGGGGGAAGGGAAGTCGGCCGAGCACCTCGGTGGGATCCTTCGGGCGCTGCAGGCCCGCGGGCTCGGCGCCGTCGTCTCCCGCCCGACCCCCGCGCAGCGCGCGCTGGCGCGGTCGAAGGACTTTCGGGGGCTCCGACTCCGGGAGCTCGCGGGGGGCCGACTGCTCCGGCTCCCGGGGGACCTAGGGGCCGACTACCGACGCGGTGTCGTGGCGGTCGTCACGGCCGGCACGAGCGACGTCGGCACCGCCGAGGAGGCCCGCGCACTGCTCGCCGAGCTCGGTCTGCGGGTCGTCCGGGCGTACGACGTGGGGGTCGCCGGGCTGCACCGTCTGCTGCGGGCGGTCGAGACGCTCGAGCGGCGACGTCCCGAGCTCTACCTCGTCTTCGCCGGGCGCGAAGGGGCGCTCCCGACGGTCGTCGCGGGGCTCGTCCGCGCCCCCGTGATCGGGGTCCCCACGTCGGTCGGCTACGGACGCGGTGGCCGGGGGGAGGCCGCGCTCGCCGCGATGCTCCAGTCGTGCGCGCCGATCGCGGTGGTCAACATCGACGCGGCGGTTCCCGCCGCGCTCTTCGCAGCGCAGCACTTCGCCGAGCGCCGGACGTCTCGTCCCCGGCGCCGGTCGCCTAGCGGCACGCGGGATTCCCGTCGCGGCTGACCGCGCCGCCGACGCCCACGCCTCGGCGCTCCGGGACGCCCCCGACCGTCTCGCCGGACCCCCCGGGAGGCCGAACTCGAAGGCCTTTTGAGAGGTGGAAGGCCTCCCGACCTCGTGCCGTCGAGCATGCGTCCCGTCTACGCCTCCGAGCGGGAGGAACGGGCCGACGAAGACCGCCTCCGCCGCCTCGAGTCCCAGCACGGGGCGCTCGTGGAGAAGCGGCATCAGATGATCGCGGAGGTACGCAGGATCGCCTCCGAGCAGAAGTCGCTCTACGACCGCCGTCAGGCACCGCAGGCGGAGGTCGAGAAGCTCTACGAGGAGCACGGGAAGCTCGGCAAGCGGCTCGCCGAACTGCGCACCCTGCGCGAGAAGGCCCGGACGCAGGTCGAGACGAAGGTGATCGCCCGACGCGAACTGCTCCTCAAGGTCGGTGCCGCCGAGCCGGCCCGGCCCGACCAGCTTCGGAAGGAGATCGCGGCGCTCGAGCTGCGGCATCAGACCCAGGCGCTCCCCCCCGAGGAGGAGAAGGCGCTGCTGGCCCAACTGCGCGAGCGGACGAAGACGCTCCACGACGCCGAGGCGCACGCCGCCACGACCGAGAAGCAGCACCAGGAGCGGCAGGCGGCCGACGCGGCGATCGCCGAGGCAAAGAGCGCCGTCGAGCTCATCGTAGCGGAGATGGAGCGCGGCCGGCTCGACCGGGACCGGATGATGGTCGAGATCCGCACCAAGCTCGAGGTCGCCGGCGCGATGCTCGCGGAGATGCGGGCGAAGGGCCGGGCGCGGGCCGAGCTCGTGACGCAGGTCGACGCGCTCAGCAAGGAGATCGACGCGCTCGAGCTCGAGGGGCGCGAGGTCTTCCAGCGGCTGAAGGCGCACCGGGACGCCTACCGCGAGCGGATGCGGGCGTTCGCCTCCCCGCGGGAGCGGGCGCCGGCGCGCGACATGGTCTCCTCGGCGGCCGACCGCCGCTTCGAGGAGCTGATGAAGCGCGGCAAGGTGAATCTCGGCGGCTAGCGGCCGCGGGGCCGCGGACGGAGCCTCGGGCTCAGGGCCGGGCCCGCGTGCCGGTTCCGGGGACTCCGCCCGGGGCGGGGGGGAGCGGAACGCTCGGAGTCCGTCGCGGCTCTCCGTAGATGAACCGCTCCCCCCGCATCGCCGAGATCAGCGCGCTGAGCGCCGTCACCGCGCCGGCGAACAGGAACGCCTCTCCGAGCGCCGAGTGGAACGCCTGGGCGATCGCGCCCGCGAAGAACGTCGGCTGGAGGAGGCTCGCCTGCACGGTGCCGGGGAGCGGTACCCAGCCGGGGGCGGCGGCCGCCCCGCCGAGCAGCACGCCTATCGGGTTCTCGCCGAGGAAGGCGCCGAACAGGGCGCCGGTCGGGTTGGAGGCGACGATCCCCGAGAGGATCCCCTGGTCGGGGGGTCCGACCGAGGTCGCGGCGAGGGCGTGGTTCACCGATCCGCCGAGTCCGCCCGAGAGGCCGACGATGACGATCGTGAAGAAGATCGCCATCGAGATCTGCTGGCCGGCGTTCTGCAGCGTCGCGAGCATCCCCGAGGCGGCTCCCCGGTTCTCCGCCGGGATCGAGTTCATGACCGCGGCCGCGTTCGGCGCCGCGAACATCCCCATCCCGCACCCCTGGACGAAGAGGAGCGTGCCCATCTCCCAGTACTGGAAGTTCACCGGCAGGAGCGCGAGCGCGAAGAACGTCGAGGAGCCGAGCGCCATCCCGAGCGTGGCGATCGTCCGGGGCCCCCGTCGGTCGGAGACCCAACCACTGAGCGGTCCCGCGACGAGGAAGCCGGCGATCATCGGCATCATGAACACGCCGGCCCAGAGCGGGACGACGTTGAACGCGTAGCCGTGCAAGGGCAGCCAGATCCCCTGGAACCAGATCACGAGCAGGAGCATCATTCCGCCCCGAGCGATCGAGCCGAGGAAGGCGGCGGCGTTCCCCGCGGCGAAGGATCGGTTGCGGAAGAACCCGAGATGGAACATCGGGTCGACGACCTTCGTCTCGATGTAGAGGAACCCGAGCAGCAGGGCGGCCCCGCCGACGAGCCCGGCGACGACCCACGGGTCGCTCCATCCCATGCTCTTGCCACCGTAGGGCAACAGGCCGTAGGTGACGGCGATGAGGACGCTCGTCAGGCCGAGCGCGAACGTGACGTTCCCGAGGTAGTCGATCTTCTGGTTCGCCCGACGGATCGAGATCTCCTTCAAGCGGGCGTACGCCCAGAGGGTCCCGATCACGCCGACCGGCACGCTGACGAGGAAGATCAGGCGCCACGTCGGGAGGACCCACGCGCCGAGGTGCAGGTCCGGGATCCCCGCGAGGATCCCGCCCGCGATCAGCCCGGCCATCGAGCCGCCGATGAAGGCGATCTGGTTGATCCCCATCGCCTTCCCCCGCTCGCCCGGCGGGAACGCGTCGGTGAGGAGCGCCGCGGAGTTCGCGAAGAGGAACGCCGCCCCTACCGCCTGGATCAGGCGGAAGCCGACCAGCGCCCAGGCTCCGGTCGTGCCGGTCCACGGCTCGACGAACAGGAGGATCGAACCGGTGGAGAAGACGGCGAACCCGAGGTTGTACATGCGCGCGCGCCCCCAGATGTCCGAGAGCCGGCCGACCGTGACGAGCAGCGTCGCGGTGACGACCCCGTAGCCGAGCAGGAGCCAGATCAGGATCGGGAAGCTCGACGGCGCGAACGCGTTGACCCCGAGTCCCTTGAAGATCACCGGCAGGGAGATCAGGACGATCGTGCCGTCGAGCGACGCGAGGAGCGCGCCGAGGGTCGTGTTCGAGAGGACCGTCCACTTGTACTCCATCGTCAGCTCCTCCGCCCGACCCGGCCCCGGTCCTCCCCGAGCGCGCGCGTGAGCGCCCGGAGGCCGTCGGCGAGCGCCCGGCGTTCGGCGGCGGTCATCGCCCCGTCCAGGTAGCGGACGATCGCGTCCTTCCCGGAGGAGGCGTCCTGGCGGAGCCGCCGCCCTGCGGGGGTCAGGTGGACCCGGACGACCCGACGGTCGTGGGGGTCCGCGAGTCGACGCACGAGACGGCGGCGCTCGAGCCGGTCGATCAGGTCCGTGGCGCCGGCCGCGGTGATCCCGATCGTCTGCCCGACCTCGGAGGCCTTGGCCGGCGCGCGCGCGAGCCGGTCGAGCACGACGAAGTCGGAGAACGTCAGGTCGAACCGGGCGAGCTCCTCGGTCCATTGCTGCCGGAAGAGGAAGAACGCCTGCCGGAGCGTCGCCCACGGCGACTCGGGAGCGGGCTCGGGGGGAGCCGACGGGGGGCGACGCCGGGCGGAGCGAGACACGGCGAATTTAGTTCGGCTCAGTATATTACGATTTCATAGTAAACGGAGCGGACCCGGAGATGCCCCCGGTCGGATGGGGGGCGGGGGGGTCGGAGGAGCCCTTACGGGTAGATGTCGACGACCGTGACGACGAAGACGAGGGTCTGCCCGACGACGTCCTTGTTGAAATCCTCGGTATAGGTGCCGGCCCCCGGGTCGACCGCCGAGACGATGAACTGATTCGTCGAGCACGTCGCGCTCGTCGCGTGCCCGGTGAGCAGCCCGGCCTGGGACGGCGCGATGTTGTTCGTGACGGTGATCGATCCGCCGGACGTGTTCGTGACCGTCGCCGTCCACCCGGGGAGGTGGGCAACGAACCCCACCGTGGCGAGGTTCTCCACGCTCACGCTCGTCGCGTTCTGGCTCAGGATCAGGTCGTTCCAGTGGTACGTCGGATCCGGGAAGATGACCCCGGTCGACAGCGTGACGTTGGGGTAGTCGGCCGCGAACCTCCCCGAGGTGACGCTGACGATCAGCGGCACGTGCACGACGAGCGGTTCGGTGACGAGACAGCTCGTGTTCGTCGGGCCGTAGCCGAGCGAGGGCGGGATCGAGATCGTGCGGGTGACGTTCCCGGGAAGGCCGAGCAGGCCGCGCCAGAACCCCGTGACGACTCCGCCGAACGTCGTGTTGTGGTTGGTGTACCCCGAGGAGGGCGTGTGGGGCGCCACGTGGACCCCGAGGGGGGTGTACTCGCTGACGTTCGTCCGGAACGAGTACTCGAGCGCCTTCGGCCAGGTGAGGTTGTTCCGGGCGACCGAGAGGATCGAGGTATCGAAGACCCGGCCCTTCTCGGCGCCGCTGCCGAACACCCCGATGTAGTTCACCGTCACGTTGTCGCTCAGCGCGACCGTCTTGGGGCCGGCGGCTGGTCCCCGGTGGTTCTGGATGTAGAGGTAGCCCGCGCCGGCGCCGGCCGCCACGAGAATGACCAGCACCGCGAGGGTGAGCACCCGGATCGAGGGGGACCGTTCGGCCATCGCCTACCTTCGCACAGGAACGGGGGTCAGCTGGTCGCTGTTCTCGTCATCGGATCGGAGAGACAGGTGTTCCTCATTCCCCCGCCTCCCGAGCGCGGGGGGTATATATATGCTCCCGAGCGGGCCGCGGGTTTCCCCGGCGGAGTCAGTCGGCCCGGCGCAGTTTCCCGACGATCGGCTCCTCGATCACGCCGCCCTCCTCGAGGCGGTTGAGCACCGCCTCGGCCCGGTCGCCCCGGACGCCCTGCTGGGCGATCCGCGCCAGGACGTCCTTCAGGTCGGCGTACCCGTCGACCGACTGGTCGGAGAGCTCGTCGACGTGACCGAGGAACAGCGATTCGTCCGCCCGCTCGGCGGGCGTCGGGGCCGGAGCCGGAGAGGCCGGCGGCGCGTCCCGCGTCACCCGCACGGACGGGGGCGGTTCCGGCGAGATCGCGCGGGGCCCGCTGTCGCCGGCCACCCGCCGCAGGGCCGACCCGAGCTCCCGCCGGAACGCCGGCCGATCGACCGTCGGGTAGCGGCGCAGCGCCTCCCGCGCGGCTCGGACCCACGGGCGCGGGGCACCGCTCGCCCGCAGGGCGTCGTCGGAGACTCCGGGCTCCTTCTCGACCCTCTCCACGAGGTCGAGCCGGTCGAGCGTCTGCCGCACGATGTCGGCCAGCACCGTTCGCTCCTCCGCCTCGGCGACCGCGCGGACCGACTCGGCGCGCACGGAGATGTACGCGACCGAGTCGCGCCCCCGGTAGAGGTGGACCTTCCCGACGACGATCGACGGGCGCGGCACGGCCACCGCGCGCAGCTGGGCCATCGCCCGGGGCTGGAATCCTCCGGCGGTCACGGGCACGGAACCCGTGGGGTCGGTGAAGCGCGACCGCCAGAACGTCGGCGGGTCGTCCCGGCCGACCGGCTCCGGCGGCGAGACGGTCCCCGCGATCAGCACCCGATTCATCCGGGAGCCGAACGGGCTCAGCAGGTGGGCGACGGGGCGCTCGCCTTCGCCCTTCTCCTCCTCGAGCGCGCTCTCGAGCTCCCGGGCCGTGACCCTCCAGGCGAGTTCCCGGTACGCCATCAGATCGGGCCCCCGAGACGCGCCGTGAGCTCGTCCACGGTGGCGGCGAGGTCGATCTCCACCGGTTCGATCGACTCGGGGGTCACCGTCAGCCCGAAGTCGTCCCGGGAGGCCGGCCCCCGGACGCGAAGTCGGCGCCCGAACAGCGCCTCGAGCATCTGCTCGTAGATCAGGCTCGGGTCGGGTTGCTCCTTGAGGCGACGGAGCACCTCCGGCAGCGTGACCCCCCAGAGCGCTTCCGTCGCCTCGCGGCCCGCGGAGACGGTCGCGCTGCCCGTCCCGTCGTCGAGCACGATCCGGGCGCGAAGGTCGGGGACCCCCTCGACCGCTCCGTGGATCCGGCAGAGCCCGCTCGTGACCCCGCGACGGCACGACGGGCAGCGGTAGACGAGCCCGCTCGGAGGCGTGAGGCCGACGACGATCCCCTCGACGGCCACCGCCGGCCCACCCCCTTGGTCCTCGACCTCGGCGATCGTTCGCGGCGGTGCGCGCAACAGTCCGGCGGGATCGGGGAGGTCGGGTCGGTCGATGCGCACGACGGTCGTCCGCTCGTCCAGGACCAGCTGGGGTCGGCCCCGAAAGGCACGGATGTAGCCGCCGGCGATCCGGACGGTTTCGCCGACCGTGAGCCCGAAGTCGCTCCAGGACGAGAGGGCGATCGCGCCGCTCGCGTCGAGGATCAGTCCCTCGTGGACGATCCGACGTTCCTCTCCCACGCTGACCGACCGGGGAGCGATCCGCGCGACGCGAACCTCGACCCGGAACCCCTCGTCCTCGGGCCGTAGCCCCGCGAGCGGCCGTAGGGGAGTCTCCTCGGTATCGACCTTCGGCAGCTCCGCGGGCGAGGCGGGACCGATCCGGGTCTTCCAGCTGAAGGTGACCTCGGGGCGCCCCCGGAATTCTCCGACCTCCACGCCCACCGCGCGAAGGACCGTGCCCCGCTCAAGGCCGTCGGCGGGCGGGTCCCACCAGGTGAACCGAACCGTGGCGGTGCCGTCGCTCAGGAGGCCCGAGACGAGCGGCCGCCGTCCACCGTCCGAGCGTCGCGTCACCTCGCGTCGTTCGAACGTGACGACCCGGCCCAGGATCTCCACCGGCCCCATGCCGGCGCGCAGCTCCCGAAGCCGGACCTCGGGGATCGGAGGGGGGGACGGCTCCTCGGACATCGTACGCCCGGAGTCGCATCCCGGCACCCCGATAAAACGGTGCAGCCGACCGCGGACGATGGAGGCCGCGCCGAGGACAGGGGGCAGGATCGGTGCGCCCGCCGCGTCCGCGCAAGGGTATTGACCCGGACCTCCTGACCCTGACGGTGTCGCTCAAATTCGGGCAGCGGGTCGACCGGATCCTCAAGGCCCGGGATTCGCTTCTCTGCATCGGCCTCGACCCGGACCCTCCGCTGATGCCGAAGCCGCTGCGCGCGCTCCCGCCGAAGCCTCAGCTCGACAGGTTCCTGGGCGGGATCGTCCAGGCGACGTATCCGCACGCCGCCGCCTACAAGATGCAGCTCGGCGCCTACCTCCAGTACGGCCCCGCGGGCGTGGCAGCGCTGCACTCGCTCTGCCAGCAGATCGGCCCGACCCGGCTGCGCATCCTCGACCTGAAGGCGAACGACATACCGAACACGATGCGGATGGTCCGGGACGGGGCGTTCCGGCAGTTCGGCTTCGACGCGATCACCGCGTCCCCCTGGATCGGCTGGGAGTCGGTCGCTCCGTTTTTCGACGACCCGTCGCACGGCGTCTTCGTCGTCGCACACTCCTCGAACTCGGGGTCGGTCGACTTCCAGGAGATCCCGACCCCGCGGGGCCCGCTCTGGCTCGCGGTCGTCGGGGAGGTGCGCCGCCTCGCGCACGCGCACGGCAATTTCGGGGTCGTCCTCGGCGCCACGTTCGGCGACGCGATCCGGACCGCGCGCGCGACCCTGGGGAACGGGGTGCCGATCCTCGTGCCGGGGATTGGGGCCCAGGGGGGCTCGCTCGCGACGACGGTGCGGGAAGGGGTCGACGCCCACGGGCGGGGGCTGCTCGTGAGCGCCTCGCGGAGCGTGATCTACGCCGCCCCCGACGATCGCTGGAAGTCGGCCGCCGGCGACGAAGCCGAGCGACTGACGACCCAGATCAACCAGCTGCGGCTAGGGCTTCGTACAGCCGAATGAGCCGGCCGGCGACGATCGACAGCTCGAAGCGCTCCTCGGCCCGCTTCCGTCCGGCGGCGCCCATCCTCCGCGCGAGCGCGCGGTCGTCGAGCAGCTCGCGGATCTTCCGGGCGACGTCGGAGGCGATCAGCGGCTCGGTCAGGAGCCCCTCGTGCCGGTCCTCGATGATCTCGCGGACCCCGGGGACGTCGGCGACGATCACGGGAAGCCCCATCGCCATCGCCTCGGCGGCGGCGAGGCCGAACCCCTCGAGCCGGTTCTGCGACGGGAAGACGAACATCTCGGCGAGGGCGAGGTAGCGGGGGAGCTCGTCGTCGGAGACCGACGGGCAGAACCGGACCCGGTCGGAGACCCCGACGCGGGCGGCGAGATTCACCAGCTCGGGCAGGCGGGGTCCCGCGCCGATGACCAGAAGGACGACCTCGGCGGGAAGCTCCCGCAGCGCCTGCACGATGACGTCCACCCCCTTGTGCGGCACAAGGCGGCCGGTGAAGGCGATCACGCGCTTCCCGTCGAGCCGCAGGTCGCCGCGCAGACTGCTCGCGTCGATGCCCGGTCGGAACCGAGCCAGGTCGACGATCGACGGGATGATGTCGAGCTCGCGGCCGCGCAGGACGGCGGACGTCCGGCCGTAGCTTCGGGTATGGACGATGATCCGCCCGGCCCGACGGAGCGTGGGCGGGAGGAACGCCCGCTCGTAGAGCCCCGAGATCGCCCGTCCCGCGAGGCCGGGAAGGTACAGGTCGCAGTGGTAGGTGAGGCAGACCGGCACGCCGACGCCGTCCAACGCCCGCGCGGCGAAGAACGACGTGAGCGGCGGCGGATAGTGCAGGTGGACGACGTCCGCCGGCACGCCCCGCAGGGTCCGGCCCGCGGCGAGGTCGATGGGCGTGTTGAACAGCACCCCGAGCGCCGGGCTGCGGACGATCCGGAATCCGTCCTTCCGTTCCTCCGCGGGAAGGTCTCGTCGGTACCGCGAGGTGACCACGGTCACCTCGTGGCCTTCCCGGGCGAGCTCCGTGGCGAGGGTCCGCACGTGCGATTCGACGCCCCCCGCGTGGGGGTAGAAGAAGGGGGCGACCTGGACGATGCGCACGGTCCCGACAGTCGTACGGGGGGTATTACCGACTGCGTCGCAGGGGGACGGCGCCCTACGCGGGCGTGGCGTTGCGGCGGGACCCCTCGTCGGCGACGGGCGCCGACTCGCGACCTTGGAACAGCGCGTCGGCCGGGAGGCCCGCGATGTCGGTCCCGCGCATCAGCTCTCCGAGCCCGCTCGAGACGCGGGCGAGCACCTCGGGCTGGTCGAAATGGAGCGACGCCTCCACGATGGCGCGGGCGACCTTGAGGGGATGCTCCGCCTTGAAGATCCCGCTGCCGACGAAGATCCCGTCGACCCCGAGGAGCCGGCAGAGCGCGGCGTCCGCCGGGGTGGCGATCCCGCCCGCCGCGAAGTTGACGACCGGAAGGCGCCCGAGCGTGCGGACCTCCCCGAGGATCGCCTCGGAGACGCGCTCCTTCTTCGCCCAGACGGCGAGGTCGCGCTTGGGGAGCTTGAGGACCTCTTGGACCTCCTGGTGGATCTGGCGGATGTGGCGGACCGCCTCGATGACGTTGCCGGTGCCGGCCTCGCCCTTCGTGCGGATCATCGCCGCTCCCTCCTCGATCCGGCGCAGCGCCTCGCCCAGGTTCCGGGCGCCGCAGACGAACGGAACGCGGAACCCCTTCTTGTCGACGTGGGCGAACGGGTCGGCCGGGGTCAGGACCTCCGACTCGTCGATCATGTCGACGGAGAGCGCCTCGAGGATGCGGGCCTCCGCGGTGTGGCCGATGCGGCACTTCGCCATCACCGGCACGGAGACGCGTTCCTTGATCTCGCGGACCTTCACGGGGTCGGCCATCCGGGCGACCCCTCCGGTCGCGCGGATATCGGCCGGCACGCGCTCGAGCGCCATGACGGCGACGGCCCCGGCGTCCTCGGCGAGCGCCGCCTGGTCGGCGGTGGTGACGTCCATGATGACCCCGCCCTGCTGCATCCGGGCGAACCCGCGCTTGACGAGTTCCGAGCCGAACCGGAGCTTCTCGATCGAGTCGACCATCGCTCGCCGGGCGCTAGGGGACTCCGACTATAAGACGGGCGGGGAGCGGACGGGACGGTCCGTGCCACGTCGTGTCGCGCGGCGCCTTCGGCGCGGCGCCGACCGAAACCCTAAATCGGACCGGGCCTTCCCCGCTCCAAGGCGGGGGGAGCTGGGTACCGGCTGAGAGGACGAGGATCGCCTCGTCGACCCCACGAACCTGTACGGGATAATGCCCGCGAAGGGAACGCGATGCGGCATCGGATAGGTCGCCCCGCCGGACGGCGGGGGTAGCGTGAACGCTCCGTCGCGTCCGCCGCGCCTGCGCGCCCCGGGCCGCGCCCGTCGGGTCTTCCTCGCGGTCGCCGTCGTGGTCGTGGTGTCGGTCGCGGGGTTCGGGCTCGCCGAATACGTGAACGCCGCCTTCGGGGAACCGGTCCTCGTCGTCTACACCTACCCGAGCCTGTTGAACGGGACCGACTGCGGCTCGTCGTCGTTCGGCGCCGTCTTCGGCGCGTTCGCGAGCGCCCACCACGTGCGCATCCAGGTCGACTGCCCTTCCGGCACGCTCGTCGGCACGCTCGAATCGCAGGCGAACGCGCCGGGCGCCGACCTCGTCATCGGGCTCGACGAGATCACGACGCCCGAGGCGGAGGCCCGGAACCTCTTGCTCCCGTACGCCCCGGCCTCCCTCGCGGACGTCCCGAGCGCCCTCGCGGGGGAGCTGTCGCCCGACGACGGCGCGGTGCCGTACGAGTACGGGTATCTCTCGATCGACTACACGCAGGCGTTCCTGAACGCGACCGGCGGCGCGGTGGAGCGCGCGACGTTCCCCGAGATCGCCGATAACGCTTCGACCTGGGCGAGCCAGCTCGTGACCGAGGACCCGACCCAGGACATCACGGGCGAGGAGTTCCTCGCCTGGGAGGTCGAGTACTACGAGACCGTGCTCCACCTCAACTGGACGACGTTCTGGCGCGCGGTCGCCCCGAGCCTGCCGCCCCCGGCCCCGGACTGGGGGACGGCGTTCGGCTACGAGTTCGACAGCGCCCCGTCGACCGACCAGATGGTCGTCAGCTACTCGACCGACCCCGCCTACGGGCACTACTACGGGACCCTCGACCGCCCGTACAACGCGACGCTCTCCTGGGCGAACGGGACCGAGTACGGCTGGAAGACGATCTACGGGATCGGGATCGTCCGCGGCAGCCGGCACGTCGCGCTCGACGAGCAGTTCGAGGACTGGTTCCTGAGCGGGACCGTCCAACGCCTCCTCCCGACGCTCGAGTGGGAGTACCCGGCGAACGACACGATCCCGCTGCCGGCGGTCTTCCGGACCGCCGCGAACGTCTCGGGGGTCGTCTCCCTCAACGACCGGATCTCCCCGACCGCGCTCGCGGCCGACATGCCGTCCTGGTCGGAGGAGTGGCAGGAGATCCTCGCCGGGTAGCGACCATGCCGCGACGCTCCGGCGAGCTGCTGTACCTCCTCCCGATCGTGGCGTTCGTCGCGCTGTTCGCCCTGCTTCCCGCAACCGAGCTCTTCGCCTCGACCGTCTCCGCCTCCGGCGGTCTCGCCGGCGTCCGCGCGGTCCTCGCGGACCCGCTCGACCGGCTCTCGATCGAGAACTCCCTCGTCCAGGGCGCCCTCTCTGCCGCGTTCGCCGTCGCGCTCGGCTATCCGACGGGGATCATGCTCGGCCGGTACGCCTGGCCGGGCCGCGACGTGGTGCGCTCGCTGCTCCTCGTCCCGTTCCTGCTCCCCAGCCTGATCGTCGTGCTCGGGATCGAGGACCTGTTCGGTCCGGCTGGGCTCGTCACCGTGGTGCTGCCGGGCGCCTCGTTCCTCTCCCACGGAACCGCGGGGATCGTCGCGGCGAACCTCCTGTTCAACGTCCCGATCGTCGCCCTCTTCACCGCGACCGGGTGCACGGCGGGATCGCGCGAGCTCGAGGAGTCGGTCGCCACGCTCGGCGGCGGTCCGGCCCGCGCCTACCTCGACGCCTGGGGGCGCCCGACGTGGGTGGGGGCGGCGGCGGGAGGGTTGTTGACGTTCCTCTTCTCGGCGCTCTCGTTCGCCCCGCCGCTGATCCTCGGCGGGACGCGGTTCTACACGGTCGAGGCGCGGATCTACGCCCTCGACAAGGGGACCGCGCTCGCCCCGAACGCCGCCGGCGTGCTCGCGCTCCTGATGGTCCTCCTGTTCCTCCCGGCGACGATCGCCTACCTCCTCCTGCTCGGACGGCTCCGGGCGCACCCGGGCCGACGCGCGCGTGCTCCTCGGCCGTTTCCGATCCGGAGCGCTGTCGGTGTCGTCCTGGCCGTGGTCACCGCCTCGGTGCTGCTCGCGGAGGGCGCGCTGCTCGGAGCGGTCCTGTACCGCAGCGTCCGGCCGACCGGCGCGGGGCCGTGGGGCGGCGATTGGGGGACGCTGTTCCACGGCGCCACGGCCGCAAGGCTCGGGCTCCCGGTGACGTCGGCGATCGGCAACACCCTCCTGTTCGCCGCCGGCGCGGCGGCGGTCACTCTGCTGCTCGGGATCGCGGCCGGCCACGCCGTCGCCCGGCGGCCCGAGCGCGCGGGGCTCGTGGGGCTGGTGCTGTTCGTTCCGCTCCTGCTCTCGCCCGTCGTCCTCGCCCTCGCGCTCGCCGAGTTCTGGCGCCCGCTCCTCGGCGGCGAGGAGAGCGTCTGGGCGCTGATCCTGGTGAGCCAGAGCGTCCTCGCCCTCCCGTTCGCCGTCCAGAGCCTCGAGGTCCCCCTCGCTGGTCTTCCGGCCGCCGAGGCCGAGTCCGCCCGGACGCTCGGCGCGAGCCCCTGGACGGCGTATCTCGACGTCGACCTCCCGCGGGTGCGGGACGGAGTGGTCACCGCGGGCCTGTTCGCCCTCGCCCTCGGGCTCGGCGAGTTCACGGCGACGTACTTCCTCGTCACTCCGCAGTTCACGACGGTGCCGGTCGCGCTCTACGAACTGTCCTGCTGCTCGCGGGCGTTCGCGCTGACGGACGCGATCGCCGGGCTGCTGCTGCTCGTCTGCCTCGGGACGTTCGTCGCCCTCGCCGTCGGGGGTCGTCGTGTCGAGCTCTGAGCCGATCCTCCGGGTCGACCGGCTCAGTGCGGCGTGGGGGAGCGAGCGGGTGCTCCGGGCGGTGACGTTCGACCTCCGCGGGGGCGAACTGCTCTCGCTCCTCGGCCCGAACGGAAGCGGCAAGACCACGCTCCTCCGATGCCTTGCGGGGCTGGAGCGGCCGACGAGCGGGGCGATCCTCCTCGACGGGACGGAGATCGGGCCGGTCCCCGCGCACCGTCGGGGGATCGGGCTCATGTCCCAGGAGCCGGCGCTGTTCCCGCACCGGTCGGTGCTCGAGAACGTCGCCTACGCCCCCCTCCTGCGCGGGGCCCGCGACGTCGACGCCCGCGCCGAGGTCCGTCGCCTGCTCGAGCTGCTGCGGTTGGAGCGGTTCGAGGACCGACGACCCGAGACCCTGTCGGGCGGGGAGCGGCAGCGGGTGGCGCTCGCCCGGGCCCTCGCCGCGCGCCCGAAGGTCGTCCTGCTCGACGAGCCGTTCGCGTCGATCGACGTGGAGCTTCGGGCCGATCTGCGCGCCGAGTTCCGCCGCGTACTGAGGGAGCTCGGGACCGCCGCCGTCCACGTCACCCACGACCGGGAGGAGGGACTGTTCCTGGGCGACCGCGTCGGCCTCCTGTTCGACGGGACGCTCGAAACGATCGGGAGCCCCGCGGAGGTGTTCGCTCATCCCCCGAGCCCGCGCGCGGCCCGACTGCTGGGGTACAACGTTCTGCGCCGCTCGGGCCGCGCCCACGCGGTGCATCCGACCGAGGTCCGACTTCTTCCCCGCGGCGCGGGGGACCCGGAGGGGACCGTGGTCGCCCTCGGGACGACGGGCAGGGAGCGACTGGTCGTGCTGTCGCTCGAGGACGGCCAACGGCTCGAGGCCCGCACACCCGCCGGGGAGCCCGCCGCCCGACCCGGCGATCGGGTGGGGCTCTCCTGGGCGGGTTCGATCGACCTGCCGGACGACCCCGACCGTCCCGAACCGACGAGCGCAGCCCCCAAAGAGCCCAAATGGACCGGGCGGGTCGGTCGCCCGTGACGACGCCGGATCCGCTCGGCACCGCGGAAGCGCTCGCGGTCGGAGACCGTACGGTCCGGATCCATCGCGTGGAGCGGCTCGCGGGGGTCGACGTCGCCCGGCTGGCCCGACGGCCCCGGACGGTCCGGATCCTGCTGGAGAACCTGGTGCGGCACTTCGATCCCTCGCGCGGAGACCCCGCCGCGCTCCGGGCGCTCGCGAACGGGGGGAAGATCGCCGAGCGCACGGAGTTCCCGTTCTCCCCCGAACGCGTGCTGCTGCAGGATTTCACCGGCGTGCCGGTGCTCGTCGACCTGATGACCCTGCGCAGCGCCGCCGCCGACCGGGGCGTCCCGCCGGAGCGGGTGAACCCGGTCGTTCCCGTGGATCTGATCGTCGACCACTCCGTGCAGGTCGACAGCGCCGGCTCCCCGCGCTCGCTGGGGATCAACCTCGACCGCGAGTACGAGCGCAACCACGAACGGTACCGGTTCCTGCGGTGGTCGAAGGGGGCGTACGAGCGCGTCGGGATCGTACCGCCCGGCAACGGGATCTGCCACCAGGTGAACCTCGAGCATCTCGCGACGGTCGTGACGGAGCGCGTCGGTCCGGACGGCCCCGTCGCCTACCCGGACACCCTCATCGGGACCGACTCCCACTCGACGATGGTGAACGGCCTCTCCGTGCTCGGCTGGGGGGTCGGTGGCATCGAGGCCGAGGCGGTGATGCTCGGCGAACCGTACTTCCTGGCCCGCCCCGAGGTCGTCGGCGTCGAGCTCTCCGGGACGCTCCCGAGCGGCGCGACCGCCACGGACCTCGTCCTGACCGTGACGCGCAAACTGCGCGAGAAAGGCGTCGTCGACAAGTTCGTCGAGTTCCACGGCCCGGGGGTCTCGCACCTGTCGGTCCCCGACCGGGCAACCGTCTCCAACATGTGCCCGGAGTACGGCGCGACCGCCGCTCTCTTTCCGGTCGACGAGGCGACCGTGGCCTATCTGCGCGGTACCGGTCGGCCGGAGTCGCAGATCGCCCTCGTGGAGACGTACGCCCGAGCCCAGGGCCTGTGGGGTTCGCCCGCCCCCGGGTCGATCGACTACGACGACCTGCTGCGGATCGACCTCGGGACGATCGTCCCGAGCGTATCGGGGCCTCGAAACCCCGAGGAGAGCGTCCCGCTCGACGGGGTCCCCGGCTCGTTCCGCGGGGCGCTCGACACGTACCGCTCTTCGCACCCGCCGCCGGCGAACGGCCGCGCGAGCCGGAACTATCCCGCCGACGACCCGCTCCGACCGTTCAACGGACCGCGGGAACCGGCGGGGAAGCCGACCCCGGCACCGGCCGGGGCTCCGCCGGTCCGCGACGGGTCGATCGTCATCGCGGCGATCACCAGCTGCACGAACACGTCGAACCCCTCGGTGATGGTCGGCGCCGGCCTGATCGCGCAGCGAGCGAACCAACTCGGCCTCCGCGTCCCGCCGCACGTGAAGACCTCCCTCGCGCCGGGCTCGAAGGTCGTGACCGCCTATCTGGAGCGGGCGGGGCTCCTGCGCGAGCTCGACCGGCTGGGGTTCGGCCTGGTCGGGTACGGGTGCACCACCTGCATCGGGAACTCCGGCCCCCTTCCGGCGGAGGTCGAGAGCGAGGTGCGGGAGAACGACCTGTTCGTCGCGGCGGTGCTCAGCGGCAACCGCAACTTCGAGGCCCGGATCCACAATCTCGTCCGCGCGAACTATCTCGCCTCCCCGATGCTCGTCGTCGCGTTCGCCCTCGCGGGCCGGATGGACATCGACCTCTCCCGCGAGCCGCTCGGGCATCGACCCGACGGGACCCCCGTGATGTTGAAGGACCTCTGGCCCGCGCCGGAGGAGATCGCCCGGATCGTCGGGGCGAGCCTCGAGCCGTCGATGTTCGTCGAGAAGTACCGGTCGATCGAGGTCGGGGACGCCCACTGGGAGGCGCTCGCGGTTCCGTCGGGGGTTCGGTATCCCTGGTCGAGCGAGTCTACGTACCTGGCCGAGGCGCCGTACCTGAAGCTTCCCCCGCCGATGCTCCCCCGGAACGGCGTTCTGACCGAAGGGGCCCGCGCGTTGCTCCTCCTCGGCGACCGGGTCTCGACCGACCATATCTCGCCGGCGGGAGAGATCCCCGAGGGGACCCCCGCGGGGGCGTTCCTCGCGGCGCACGGGGTGTCGCCCCGCGAGTTCAACACGTACGGCGCCCGCCGGGGTCACCACGAGGTGATGGTGCGGGGCACGTTCGCGAACGTGCGCCTCAAGAACGCCCTCGCCGCGCCCCGCGAGGGCGGCGTCACGCTGCACCTGCCGTCGGGCACGCCGATGACCGTCTACGACGCCGCCGAGCGGTACCGGTCCGAGCGCGTCCCGCTCCTGGTCCTCGCCGGCAAGGGGTACGGCCAGGGGAGCTCGAGGGACTGGGCGGCGAAGGGGCCGCGTCTCCTGGGCGTCGTCGCCGTCCTCGCCGAGGGGTACGAGCGGATCCACCGGACCAACCTCATCGAGATGGGAGTGCTCCCGTTGCAGTTCCCCGAGGGAAAGTCCTGGAAGACGCTCGGACTGACCGGGCGCGAGACGTTCTCCCTGCGCTTGGGCGCGGGCGACCGGATCGCTCCGAACGTGCCCGTGGACGTCGCCGCGAGCCTGGACGGCGCCGCGCCGATCCGGTTCACGACTACCGCGCGGATCAACTCCGCGACCGAGGTCGACTACTACGAGGCGGGCGGGGTGCTGCCGTACGTCATGGACCGCCGGTTCGCGAAGTGACCGGCGGCGGGTCCGCGGTCTTCTGCGCGGCTCCCGCTCCGGACCAGTGGACGAGGAGTTCGACGTGGCGGAACGTCTTCGTGCGGCCCCCGAGCGTTGCTCGGACCCGCGCGATCGCCGGGTCGAGAAGCTCCGGGGGGACGTCCCGGAAGTGCCGGGACGCCCGGCGCGCGACCAGGTCGAGTCGCTTCGCCACGGGCTCCGTCCGCTCCTCGTCGAGGATCGTGACCGTCGCGTCGGGCGGATGGGCGGCGATCAGGTCCGCTTCCCGCTGCCCCGGACCCCGGACCCGGTCGGGGACGACGGCGCCGTGGGCCGCGAGGTCCTCGCGCAATAGCCGCAGCGGGTTCTCTTCGGGGCGCTCCCGCCCCGGGTCGCGCCGCGCCGGGTTCATGAGGGCGTAGACCCCCGCGCTCGAGACGCGCGCCGCCTCCCGGATCACCGACTCTGGCCGGTCGACAACGTGCAGCACGTGGACGAAGAGGGCGGCATCGAAGGCACCGTCCGCGAACGGGAGCCGGTGGGCGCTTCCCTGCACCAGACGGGCGACCCCCTTCGCGCGGGCCTTCTCGAGCATCCGGCGGGCCGCGTCGAGCCCCACCACGCTCAATCCGCGTTCCCCGAGCGGTCCGGCGATCCGGCCGGTCCCCACCCCTACCTCCAGGAGCCGTGCGATACCGGCTCCCCGGAGGTGGGCCACGACCGCATCCAGCGCGGCGGGGTCCGCCGGGGAACGGGTCTCGTCGTAGACCTCGGAGATGTCGTCGAATGCTCGGACCGCCGTCGGCAATCCCATGGAGGGCTCCCTGTTGGCCAGACGGGAGGGATATATCCCGACTGCCCGAGGAACGACGGTGACCGCTCCTCGCGGACGAGCGGACGGGCCGCCGAGCGGGCTGAGCTCGACCGTCGGGTCGCCGGACACGGCTAGATTGATACACCCCTCCCGCTTAGGACCCGCCCTCGGACCGGGGCCGATGTACTGGGTGGGGCGGCGCCATGGTCACTCGCGCGGGAGCCGGGCGCCTGCCTATGGGGCGGTTCTCGTCGCTCTTCTAATGGTGTTCTCGGGCGCGATCGCGCTCGCGTCGGCCGTCCCGTCGTTCGGCCCGGTGGCCCCCGCCGCGAGCGCACCGGGCGCCCCCAGCCACGCGACCGCCGCCGGAAACGCTCCGGAACGGGAGGCGGGGGCCGAGGCCGCGCGCGCGTCCGGCCCAGCCCTCCCGGTCGCCCACGACGATCTCTCCGCTTCCCCCCTCTCGGCGCAGATCCCCCCGGACGCCAAGGCGCCTCCCGCGGTGGTGGTGACACCGGCGGCCGGCAACGTGTCGACCTCCGTGGTGTTCTCCGCGACCGGCTACTCCGCCTCGTCGGCGTTCACGCTCACGTACGCGAACGACCTCGGAATGACGGTCGACGCCTGCGCCGGCGCGACGACGTCCGCGGGCGCCTTCAGCTGCACGTTCGTCGTCCCACCGATGCCGGCCGGTCCCCACAAGTTCACGGGGTCCGACGCCAAGGGAAAGACCGGGATCGCGAACTTCACCGTCAAGCCCCAGCTGATCCTCACCCCGGCCCGCGGACTGGTCGGAACCCCTGTGACGGTCCAGGGGACCGGGTTCGGCGCCGTCTACCAGACGGGAGCGAGAACCGTGGACGACTTCACCGTCTCCGTCAGCTGGTCGCTCGGGACCGTCTGCCCGACCGTCGGTCAGCTCAAGATGTCCAACGCCGGCGGGTTCAACTGCACGTTGACGATCCCGGCGATCTCCGCGGGACCGCACTCGTTCGTCGGGCTCGATAACGCGAGCAACCGGGCCAGCGCGCCGTTCACGGTGATTCCGGGGTTGTCGGTCGGGCCGTCGTTCGGAGTCGATGGAACGAACGTGACGTTCACCGGGACCGGGTTCGGTGCGACCAGCGACATCACGGTCAAGTGGCCGGAAGGTCGGGCGTGCTCCACCGTCAGCGCCGGGACCGGCGGGTTCTCCTGCGAGACCTCGATCCCCCTCGCGACCCCCGGCGGCATGTACACGTTCACGGCGAACGACTCGGCCGCGCACGTCGCCTCAGCCCCGTTCATCGTCACCTTCCTGACCGTGAGCCCCTCGAGCGGCGCCGTCGGGACGAACGTCACCCTCACCGTCGGCGGGTTCGAGCCGAACGACGGATCCTTGAACATCAGCTGGGGCGGGTCGGTCGCCTGCCTCGGCCTCGCGACGAACGCCTTCGGGGCGCTCACGTGCACCTATCAGATCCCCGCGACCACCGCCGGTCCTCACCCGTTCAGCGCCACCGGTGCCCACGGCCTCTCGGCCGTCACGTCGTTCACGGTCGAGCCCGCGCTCCGGCCGAGCCCCGGATACGGGGAGTCCGGGACGCTCGTCACGTTCACGGGGAGCGGCTACGCGGCGAGTTCGCACCTCGTCGTGAGCTGGCAGAACGGCTCGGCGTGCTCCTCGACGACCTCCTCCATGGGCGGATTCACCTGCTCCGCGTACGTGAACGCGAGCGGGGGCGCGTACTCGTTCAAGGGCAAGGACGCGCTCGGGGACGTCGGAACGACGACGTTCGTCGTGACCTACCTCACGCTCACCCCGTCGAGCGGACCGTTCGGGACGACCGTGCAGGTCAGCGGCGCGGGGTTCAAACCGATGTCCGCGTTCACGGTCAGCTGGGGCGCGCTCACGGTCTGCGGGGGCGGGAAGATCTCCTCGCTCGGCGCCTTCACCGAAGCCAACTGCTCGGGCGCGTTCAAGGTGCCGTACACCCCCGCGGGTCCGCATTCGCTCGAGGCCACGGACGCCGCGGGCTACTCCGCCAACGCCGTCTTCGTTGTCACGCCGAAGCTGACGTTCTCTCCGAGCTCGGTCCAGGTCGGCACCAAGGTCACGTTCACCGGCACCGGCTACAACGCGAGCTCCGTGGTCTCGCTGACCTGGTCGGGGTCGGTCGGCGCGGCGTGCAGCAACACCACCAGCGCCCTCGGCGCGTTCAACTGCACCAAGTACACCATCCCGGCGACCCCGACCGGCTCCTACCTGTTCACCGGGAAGGATACCCAGGGGGTCACCGCGAGCGTCTCGGTCGCGATCGGCGCGGCGCTGACCGTCTCCCCCACCTCCGGACCCGTGAACGGCACGGCGCTCGAGCTCGCCGCGTCGGGATTCGCGGGGAGCTCCGCGATCTCGATCTCTTGGAACCGTGGATCCGTCTGCAACGGGACCACGAGCTCCTCCGGCTCGTTCTCCTGCCCGTTCGTCGTGCCTCCGGCGCCGGACGGTCTCTACACGTTCACGGCGGTCGACGCGAGCTCCGACACGGCTTCCGCGACGTTCATCCTCGACTCGCTCCTCACCGAGAACCCGAGCTCCGGGCCCGTCGGGACCCTGATCACCTTCCAGGGGACCGGCTTCAACGCGAACGCCCTGGTCACGCTGACCTGGATCCCGGTCGTGGGCGGCCCCAGCGTCACGGCGTGCACCGCCGAGAGCTCCCCGACCGGGAGCTTCACCTGCTCCTTCTCGGTCCCGAACGTGCCGAGCGGCGCCTACACGTTCAGCGCGACCCAGGGCTCCGGGGCGACGACCGTCGTCTTCACGGTCCGCTCGTCCGTGGCGGCTAGCCCCACCGATGGTCCGGTCGGGACGACGGTCACCTTCACCGGCGCGGGCTACCGGGGGCTCTACCGGATCGACGTGAACTGGACCTCCGGGGTGGCGTGTTCGCAGACCACCTCCACCGTGGGGACGTTCAGCTGCGGGTTCACCCTCCCCGCGACGCCGTACGGCGTGCACACGTTCTTCGCCAACGACACTCCGTGGACCGTGGGAGGCGACTCGGCTCAAGCCACGTTCACGGTCACGCCCCAACTGACGGTCGCCCCCGTCTCGGGCCCCGTCGGAACCCTCCTCGAGTTCAACGGCACGGGGTTCAACCGCAGTTCCGGCGTCGCCGTCACGTGGGCCGCGGGTCCCGTCTGCACGGCCACGACCAGCACCGCGGGAAGCTTCCAGTGCACGGTGAGCCTGCCGGCGGCGACGTTCGGCTCGCACCTGTTCACGGCGACGGACGGGATGGGTCACACGGCGAGCGCCTCGTTCAGCGTCACGCCCCAGCTCATCGCCTCCCCCTCCTCCGGGCTCGTCGGCACGGCGGTGACGTTCGCCGGCACCGGCTACGCGAGCACGGTCTCCGTCACCGTCAGCTGGTCGGACGGAACCGCGTGCTCGAACACGACGTCCGCCTCCGGGGGCTTCTCCTGCAAGTACACGATCCCGATCGGAACGCCCGGCGGGGTCTACCCGTTCACGGGCGCGGACGGCGTCGGGGACGACGCCATCGCGACGTTCACCGTCTCGACCAGCCTTACGGTCTCGCCGACCAAGGGAGTCGCCGGGACCCCGGTGACGTTCGCGGGCACCGGGTACGCGGCCTCCTCGGCCCTCACGGTCACCTGGGCCGCGGGCACGGCCTGCTCCACCACGACGAGCGTCTCGGGGACGTTCAGCTGTCCGTACACGATCCCGCCGAGCACGACCGGCGGGAGCTACACCTTCACCGCGCTGGACGGCGCCGACGACACCGCGACGACCGCCTTCGTGGTCACCTATCTCGACGTGAGCCCCGCGGGAGCTACTCCGGGCACCCTGGTCCAGTTCCAAGCCGGCGGGTTCACCTCCGACAGCTCGTTCTCGATCACCTGGTCGGGTGGCACGGCGTGCTCGGGCACGACGACGACGCTCGGGGCGTTCGCCTGCAGCTACACCATCCCGAGCACCACGGTCCCCGCGGAGTACACGTTCACGGGCACGGACGGCGCGTCGGTGACCGCGACCGCGGCGTTCGACGCCTACGGGACCCCGTCCGTCAGCGCGCCCCTGCCGGCGCGGGCCGGCACGGACGTCGGCCAGAGCGTGACGTTCTCGACGACCGCCTCGGGCGGCTCGGGCACCTACCCGACGTACGTCTGGACCGAGTCGTCGGCGAACCTCGGCTGCACGCTCGTCAACGCCGCCACGATCACGTGCGACCCAACCCAGGCCGGGAGCACTTACACGGTCTCCGTCACCGTCACCGACTCCCACGGCGTCGTCTCCTCGTCCGCGATCTCGGCGAAGTACACCGTGAGCCCCGCGCTGACGCTCGGCGCCCCGACGCTCAACCGGACCGGTGCGGACGTCGGGCAGGCGGTGACGTTCACCGCGAACGCCAGCGGCGGATCGGGCGGCCTCGGGTACGCCTGGTCGAACCTCCCGGCGGGATGCTCGGGGACGGTCGCCTCGATCGCCTGCGCTCCCTCCGGACCGGTCGTGGGGGCGAGCATCACGGTCACCGTTACGGATTCGAACGGGAACTCCGTCACCTCCGCTCCGCTCCTGCTGACGGTGTTCGACGACCCGACGGTCGAGACGCCGTCCGCGAACCTCTCCTCGGCCGACGTCGCCGAGCCGGTGTCGTTCGTGACGAGCGGGTCGCACGGCTCCGGCGGCTACAGCTACGCCTGGTCCGGCCTCCCCACCGGGTGCAGCGCGACGGGGGCGGTGGTCGCCTGCAGCCCGACGGCGAGCGGCACGTTCGGGTCGATCAAGGTCAGCGTGACCGATTCGAACGGCTTCCGCGTCACCTCCGCGGCGTTCTCGTTCACGGTCTACCCGGACCCTACGGTCAAGATCACCTCCCCGTCGCGATCGAGCATCGACCTCGGGCAGAGCGTGACGTTCACCGCCCAGGCCGGCAACGGGTCGGGCGGGTACGGCTACGCCTGGTCGGGCCTTCCGGACGGCTGCAGCGGCACCTCCGCCTCGATCGCCTGCACCCCGGGGAGCGTCGCGCTGGGGCTCTCCATCACCGTGACGGTAACCGACTCGAACGGCGTGCGCGTCGTCTCGGCCGCCGTCCCGTTCAGCGTCTACGCCGCCCCGGACGCCGGCGACCCCGCGCCGAGCAGCCCGGGCGCCGACATCGGCCAGACCGTCACCTTCCAGGCGTCGGTCACGGGGGGAGCGCCGCCGCTCGGCTTCGTCTGGCGCGGGCTGCCGAGCGGGTGCGGCGGCACGACGGCGACGATCGTCTGCACCGTCTCGAACGCGAGCCTGATCGGGCTCTACACGATCTCCTACACGGTGACCGACGCGAACGGCCTGTCGAGCGACTCCACCGGCCTCGAGTTCCGCTTCTCCGCCGACCCGACGGTCACCGTCCCTTCGCCGAGCCGGGCCGGGGCGGACGTGAACCAGACGGTGACGTTCTCGACGACCGCGGGGATCGGCTCGGGCGACCCCACGTTCGTCTGGAACGGGCTCCCCGCCGGGTGCTCCAGCCGAACGGCCACGGTCGTCTGCACGTTCACGGCGCCGATGCCGGCGGGCGAGATCTCGGTCACCGTCACCGACTCGGACGGGTTCAGCGTCACGTCCGCGGCCCTCCCCTTCACCGTGTACCCCTTGCCGCGCGCCGGCCTGCCGACCGTCTCCGCCCCGAGCGGGGACGTCGGGCAGACGGTCACGTTCGCGGAGAACGTCACGGGCGGCAGCGGCGGGCTCTCGTACGCGTGGTCGAACCTCCCCGGAGGATGCACCGGCACGACCGCCACGGTCGTCTGCTCGTCGCTCGCCGGCGTGCAGACGTACACCGTTGAGGTGATGGTGACGGACTCGAACGGCGAGAGCAACCTCTCCGCGACGATCAGCTTCACGGTCTTCGCCGACCCGACGATCACCACCCCGACCTCCATACCGCCCGGGGCGGACGTCGGCGGGTCGGTGGCGATCATCACGTACGGGGCGCTCGGCTCCGGCGGCCTCACCTACGCCTGGAGCGGCCTCCCCGACGGCTGCACCGGCACGACCACCTCCATGGTCGTGTGCGACCCGACGTCGACCTCGGCGACGTCGATCACCGTCACGGTCACCGACTCGAACGGCTTCTCCGTCACCAGCGCCGGGCTTGTGTTCACCGTCTCCCCCGAGCTCGCCGTGACGCTCCACGGCTCCGCGGGATCGCTGCTCGCGGGGAAGAGCGTCACGTTCACGGCGACCGTCACGGGCGGGGCGGGTCCGTTCCGGATCACCTGGAGCGGCCTTCCGTCCGGATGCGTCGGCGGCGACGAGCTCACCGTCACCTGCACTCCCGCGTCGTCCGGGTCGTACACGGTCGAGGTGAGCGTCACCGACACGAACGCCGGGACCGCCACGGCGAAGACCCCGGTCACGGTGAACGCGGCGTTCCTGGGCCTGCCGGCCGCCGAAGGGATCGGCCTGCTCGCGGGGCTCGTCCTCGCGGCTCTGGTCGCGATCGTCGTCGTGGCGATCGTGGTCCGCCGTCGGCGCGGCCGGTCGACCGCCCCGCTCCCCTGGAGCCCCGGCCCGTCGACCCCGTCCCCCTCCGAGTCGACCCCGGAGTCGTCGCCCCCGCCGTGGAGCCCGACCCCTTCCGAATGGAGCCCCCCTCCGCCGCCGGGGTCGACCCCGGCCGAGGAGCCCTCCCCGTGGGACCTGCCTCCCCACGATCCGGACGAGGGCGGCTCGCCCCCCGACAGCCCGTGAGCCGGGGCGCGTCGCAGCGGCGGAGCCCCGGTCGCACCGCGACCCGGTCGATTCACAGGTGCCAGGTCGGCCCACCGTATCCCGACGGGATCGGAACGGGGGTCGGTCCGCCGAGGGGGTCCGGACGGGGCGTCGGGTCGGTGCCGGCCTTCTTCGAGAGGTACCGGTCGATCGCCTCCGCCGCCTTCGTGCCCGCCGCCATGGCGTAGACGACCGACTTTCCGCCCGAGGCGAAGACCCCCTCGACATCGGTCATCCAGTCCTCGCGCTTTCCGACGGGCCACCCCTGGGCCCCGAAGGAGAAGTCGAGCTCGCCCGGGAACCCGGCGACGTCCGCCTTCTCCCCCGCCGCGACGATCACGGTATCGCACGGGACGACCTCCTCGGTCCCGGGGACGGAGACGACCGTCGGCCGGCCCCGCGCGTCGGGCGGACCGTCCCGGGTCGTGAGCAGCTCGATCCCCTCGACCTGCCGGTCGCCGAGGATCCGGCTCGGCGCCCGGTCGAAGAGGAACCGCAACCCCTCGACCTCGCCGCCGCCGACCTCCTCTTCCCCGGCGGGCATGTCGCTCCGGCCGCGCCGGTAGACGAGCGTGACGTTCCCCGGGGCCGCGAGCCGCAGCGCCGACCGGGCGGCATCGAGCGCGACGTCGCCGCCCCCGACGACGACGACGCGCCGGCCGTGGCGGCCGATGATCCCGTCCGGCCCCTTGTTCATCGCGAGCAGGAACGGGAGCGCGTAGAAGACCCCCGGCAGCGCCTCGCCCGGGATCCCGAGCGCCCGCGGGTCGGAGGCGCCGACCGCGACGAAGACGGCGAGGTACCCCTCGGCGAGCAGGCTCTCCGGCGTGAAGTCGACGCCCGCCTTCTTCCCGAGGAGGAACGTGACGTCGAGGCCGCGGAACCGCGCGAGGTCGGTGTCGAGCTCCGACCCCTCGAGGTGGTACTTCGGGACCGTGTCGATCTGCCCGCCCAGGAACGGCTCCTGCTCGAACAGGCTCACCGCGTAGCCGCGCAGGGCGAGCTCCCAGGCGGCCATCAGGCCGGCCGGTCCGCCGCCGACCACGGCGACGCGCCGATTCTTGGGAGCGCTGGGGACGTAGGAGAGGTCCGATCGGCCCAGCTCGAGCGCCGCGCGCTTCAGGTGGCGGATCGCGATCGGCACGCCGCGCTCGGCCATGATGCACTCCTCCTCGCAGTAGTGGTAGCACGTCTTGCAGAGGACCGTCGCGAGCGGGTTCTCCTGCAGGGTCACCTTGGCCGCGTCGTCGAACCGGCGCTCCGCGATCAGGCGGATGTACCCCCGGCAGTCCTGCGTGATCGGGCACGCTTGCACGCAGAACGGCATGGCGCACTGCAGGCACCGCTGCGCTTCGAGGACGGCCTCGTCCGGGGTGTACGAACGAAGGATCTCCCCGAACCCGGCGCGTTCCTCCCGGCCCTCCTCGGGGATCGGCGTCCGCTGGTAGCGGGAGTTCTCGTTCGTCATTGGCGCCGGACCGCTCGTCCCCCGGTCTAACCCGGTGGACGACTTACGTTCGTTGCCCCCGGCCGGCTTCCTTCCGCGCCACGGACGGCTACCGGTGTCGGCCTTCCGTCGACGGCCAGCGCCATATGGGCCACCTCGGTCGGCCCAGCGATGCCCTCGCCGGCCGAGGTCCTCGCGTTGTACGACGCCGAGCTACGCCGCGATCCGCTGCCGATCCCAGGATCCACGGTGGAGAAGGTCGGGCCGATCGTCCGCGTCGTCGGCCGGGAGAATCTGGTGATCTACTCCTCGCTCACCGAGGCGAACGCGCGGTCGGTCGTCGCACAGCAGGCCGCCTTCTTCCGGCGAACCGCCGAGGAGACCGAGTGGAAGCTGTTCGGCCACGACCGGCCCTCGGATCTCGCGGGGATCCTTTCGGAGGAGGGGTTCGTGCCGGGAACTCCCGAGACGCTGGTCGTCCTCGACCTGAGCCGCGGTCCGCCGCCCCGGCGCGGCACGCCCGGGATCCGATACGTTCGGGTCGCGGACGCGCAAGGAGCGCGCGACGCCGCCGAGGCGAACGCGCGAGCGTTCGGCGACGTGCGAGCGTCGCGGCTGGACCAATATCTCGAGTGGCTGCGGGACCCGAACCAGGTGCTGTTCGTCGCGTACGCCGAGAAAGGCCCCGTCGCCTCCGGGCGGATCGAGCTCGCCCCTTCGAGGTCGTTCGCGGGACTCTACGGGGGCGGGACCGCCCCCGAGTACCGTCACCGGGGCATCTACCGGGACCTCGTCGCCGTGCGCGCCGAGTACGCCGCCGCTCTAAGCTACCGGTACGTCACCGTGGATGCGCAGGAGACGAGCCGGCCAATCCTCGAGCGGCTGGGGTTCGTCCCGCTCACGACGACTCGGCCGTGGATCCTCCGGGGCGCGCCAGCGGCGGAAGGGGACCCTCGTTGAGTCGATGCGTTGAGCGTCCGGGGGCGCACCCCGTCCGGCCCCCCACGGGATCTAGTCGATCTTGACGGCGGGAGGACGCTGGCGGAGCAGATGGATCCCCCATCCGAGCAGAAAGACGAATCCGACCAGGGTGAGCAACGCTCCCGTGTCGATGGCGTAGGCGCTCGCGGTGAGGAGTCCGAGGACGATGATCGGGAGGCCGCAGGCGATGTACAGGACGGCGATGTCGAGGGGCAGCTTGACCTTCTTCACCCCGACCTCCCGCCTCCCCGAATCGTTCCCCTATCTTTAATCGCGCCCTGAAGCGCCCCGCGCAGCCCCTCGGCTCCTCCCGCCTCGGCGGCCCATTAGTACCACTGCCGCCCTCGCTCCCCCGACCGATGTTCCACCGGGGAGCCCTTCTGTTAGCGGCCCTACTCGTCGCGAGCTCGGTCGCCTCGCTCCCCCCCTCGGCCCACAGCGCGTCCTCCCCGTCCTCGTACCGGGACACGGGCCGAGCGGATTCTCCTGCGCCCCTGGTGGGTCCGAGGGCAGCCTCGGACCTCCTCCATGAGTCGGTGAGCGCCGTACGGCTCTCCCACGCCTCAGCGTTCCCTTGGCTCGACCGGCCCTCGTGGTTCGCCTACGACCCGAACGACGCCGCGTTCTACGTGGCCGTCTCGCCGTCGAGCGTGTACGTCGTCCCCTACAGCGCCACTTCGCTCGTGGTGAGCGCGGTCATCGCGGTGGGAACCCATCCGTTCGCCGCGGCGGTCGACCCGACGCTCGGCGAGGTGTTCGTGACAAACTCCGGGAGCGACAACGTGAGCGTCATCTCCGATGCGACCAACACGGTCGTCGCGACGATCGCCGTAGGCGCGGACCCGCAGGGGATCGCGTTCGATCCCGTCACCGGCGTGATGTACGTCGCCGACGGCGGGTCGAGCAACGTGAGCGTGGTGAACTGTTCGGCCCGTTCGGTCCTCACTTCGGTCGACGTGGGGACCGGCCCCGTCGGAGTCGCCTACGACAACCTCTCCGCGCGGTGGTTCGTCGCCGACCGTCAGGCGAACGAGGTGACGGTGGTGTCCGCCGCGGATAACGACCCGATCGCCACCGTGCCGGTCGGAAGCCGCCCCTACGGGGTGGCCGTCGACAATGCCACCGACGCGGTCTACGTGACGAACGAGAACTCGAGCAACGTGAGCGTACTCTCCGCCGCCACCGCCGAGGTCGTCGCCTCCGTGCCGGTCGTCTTCCCCTACGCTGGGAGCCCGAACAGCACGCTCGAAGGGATCGCCTACGATCCGGCGGACGGGCTCGTCTGGGCCGGTGCCGGAAGCTTTTTCACGGTGGTGATCAGCCCCGCGACCGAATCGGTCGTGGATTTTTCCGACATCGATCCGGCCGGCGTCGCGTACGACCCGGACAGCGGGGCCGTATGCGTCAGCGACACCGCGAACGTCACGTTCGACTGCTTTCTCACTACAGCCGGCTGGGACCCCGCGAAGGTGCTGACCTTCACCGAAACGGGGCTTCCGGCAGGGGCTCTCTGGACCGCACAGGGGGAGACGACGGCCTCGGGCGAGGGGAACGTCACCGGCTCATCCCGTGGGCCCTCGATCTCGTTCGGGTTCGACGTACCGTACGGAGTTGACATCCTGCGGTATTCGATCGGGCCCGCGGACCGGTATCTCCCAGATCCGGCAAGCGGGGTGGTCAACAGCTCGGCGCTCCCGGCCGTGGTCGACGTGAACTACGTCTACTCCCCCGGCGCGTACGCGGTCGACTTCGAAGAATCCGGACTCCCCCAAGGAACGAGCTGGTCGGTCGATCTCGGCGGGACGATCCTCCACGCCACGACGGCGGAGATCGAGTTCTCCGAGCCGAGCGGGACGTACGGCTTTCGGGTCGCCGCGGTGGCCGGCTATCACGTGCCTCAGCGGACAGCGTGGGGAACGGTCGAAGTCGACCTCGGATCGGTCGTGGTCCCGGCGATGTCCTTCACCCCGTCCGTCTACACCGTCACGTTCACAGAGACGGGACTGCCTCGGGGATCCGAATGGTCGGTCTCTTTGCTCGGAACGACCAGCTCGGACCAGCCGTCCCTCTTCGTTTCGGCTCCGAACGGTTCCTACGCGTACTCGATCGGGGCGGTGAGCGGCCATCTGAGCCCGCCGGGCGGTACCGTGGTGGTGGCCGGCGAGAACCAGACCGTCCCCGTCTCGTTCGTTTCCGCCTTCGCCGTCACGTTCGGCGAGGCAGGGCTCGCCTCCGGAACGAGCTGGGCCGTGACCCTCGCGGGGGTGACCGTGAACTCAACCTCGGATGAGATCCAGTTCGTCGAGCCGAACAGCACTTACCCGTACTCGGTGAGCGGCGCCACCGGGTACTCCGCCAACCCAGGGGCGGGGACCGTGGTCGTCGCCGGGCTTCCTGTCTCCCAGGGGATCACCTTTACGCCCCTTCCGACCGGCGAGTACCCCGTGAAGTTCACCGAGACCGGGCTTGCGGCGGGGATCGGGTGGAGCGTCGAGGTCTCGAACGCTACCCTTGAGGTCGACCAGACCCTCGGGGCGGTCTCCCCGGCGCCGATCGTGTTCTATCTGCTCAACGGGAGCTACTCGTGGGGCGTCTTCGTTCCGGCCGGGTACTCCTCGGAGGTACCCGCCGGCCCCGTGGTCGTCCATGGCTCGACGACCACCACCACGCCGCTTTCCTTCCGATCGGCTGCTGCCCCGGGAGCGCCCTCCGTTTCCGGGCCGTTGATAGAGGGGCTCGTGCTCACCGGGGTCAGCGCGGTTTTGGTCGGCACAGCGATCGGCTGGATGCTTCGAAGAGACCGACGACCCCCGGCCCCTCCCCGCTCCTCGACCGAGGGCACCGCCTGAATCTCCGGTCCGGTACGCCGACCCAGGCCCCAACGGATCCCTTCCAGTGCGGACCGCGGCTGGCGGGCGGAGCATGGCGCGAGGCCGGATACGCCCGTGCTGGGATTCGAACCCAGGTCTGAGGCTCCGCAGGCCTCTAGGATAATCCACTGCAGCGGCCCGGGGGTGTGACCCCGGTGCCGTAGCTACCCCACACGGGCATGATCATCGATCGCGGAACGCGGTCCGAGCGCGCCGAGGAGCGCTCTCTATAAAAGCCCGGGGACGGCGACGCTCTTCGGCGCGCCACACTTTATACCGGACGGCGCGTCCGGCCGCCGGGATCGGAGAGGAACCGTGGGCACCTCCGGCGGCGATGGGGCGTGGGACGCGCTGCGCTCGCTCCGCATGGGCCAGCGGGTCGACCTCGTCGATCGGGCGGGGAGCCGCTGGTCGGGGACGGTCATCCCACCGCACGACCTGTCGGGAGAGCGGACGCTGACGCTCAAGCTCGAGAGCGGGTACAACGTCGGGATTCGGATCGACCCGGGCACGACGATCGAGAGCATCGGCCCGCCTCCGCCGCTGCGGGCGAACGCTCCGCACGCGCCCCCGCCCGGAGGCTCGAGCGGCCCCGCGGGCTGGGTCGCGCTGCTCACCACGGGCGGCACGATCGCCTCGCGGGTCGACTACGAGACCGGCGGCGTCCGGCCGGTCCAAGGGGAGCGGGAGATCCTCGATTTCTACCCCGAGCTCGAGCGGGGCGGGCCCGTGCGGGTCGTTCCGGTCTTCGACCGAATGAGCGAGGACCTCGTCCCGCCGGACTGGCTCACGATCGCCGAGAAGGCGGCCGCGGCGTTCGCCGCCGGGGCGGTTGGGGTCGTCGTCGCGCACGGGACCGACACCCTCGGCTACACGTCCGCGGCGCTCAGCTTCCTGCTCGCGGACCTCCCCGGGCCGGTCGTCGTCGTCGGGGCCCAGCGCTCCCCCGACCGACCGTCCTCGGACGGACCATCGAACCTCGCGGCCGCCGTCGCGGTCGCCCGCGACCGGCGGATCGGAGAGGTCGTCGCGGTGATGCACGAGGACCTCTCGGACACGCGCTTTGCGATCCACCGGGGTACGTGGGTGCGCAAGATGCACTCGACCCGACGGGACGCCTTCGAGAGCCGGAACGGGCCCGAGCTCGGATTCGTGGAGGGCGGCTCGGTCGAGTTGACGGAGCCGGTGCGCCCGCCCGCAAAGGGGCCGGCCCGGGTCGACGGGCCGATCGACGCCCGTGCCGGACTGCTCTGGTCCCACCCCGGCCTCACCGTGGAGGCGGCCCGGGCCTCCTCCGCCGGAGTTCGGGGCCTGGTGATCGCGGGGACCGGCCTCGGGCACGTCGCCGCCCACCTCCTCCCGTGGATCCGCTCCGAGACCGAGCGCGGCGTGGTGGTCGCGATGACGACGCAGTGCCTCGCCGGAGGGGCCGACCCGTACGTCTACGCGACCGGTCGCGCCCTGCAGAAGGCGGGCGTCCTGTACCTGGACGACCTCCTGCCGGAGACCGCCTTCGCCAAGCTCGTCTGGGCGCTCGGCCACGAATCGACCCCGGACGGCGTGCGCCGCCGGCTGAGCGATGACCGGGCCGGAGAGTTCGTTCGCCGGCACCTCCCCGGCGGTGCGCCGTGAAGGTCGGCCTCGAGGTGCATCAGCAGCTCGCCACGGGCAAGCTGTTCTGCCGGTGCCCGGCGGAGCTCTCGGAGGAGATCGGCGGGGCGTTCGTCCGCCGGCTGCGCCCGGCGAGCGGCGAGGACCACCGGATCGATATCGCGGCGCAGTTCCAGGCCTCGCTCGGGCGCACGTACGCCTACGAGACCGGACCGGCGAACTGTCTCGTCGAGATGGACGAGGAGCCGCCCCACCCGCTCGACGCCGCCGCGCTCGACGTGGCGCTCACGTTCGCCCTGCTCGTCGGGGCCCGCCCGATCGACGAGATCGCCGTGATGCGCAAGATCGTCGTCGACGGATCGAACACCAGCGGGTTCCAGCGGACGGCCCTCGTGGCGGTCGGGGGCTCGATCTCGGTGGACGGCCGCGACTACTCGATCCAGTCCGTCTGCCTCGAGGAGGATGCGGCGCGCAAGGTGCGGGAGTCCGACGGGGAGGTCGTCTACCGGCTCGACCGTCTGGGGATCCCGCTGGTCGAGGTCGCCACGGGGCCCGACATCACCTCGGGGCCCGAGGCGCGACGTGTCGCCGAGGAGATCGGGGCGCTCCTGCGGGCGACGCGCCGGGTCCGCCGCGGGATCGGGACGGTCCGCGAGGACCTCAACGTCTCGACCACGGGCGGCCACCGCATCGAGATCAAGGGCGTCCAGGAGCTCGCGATGATCAAGGAGTACGTCGACCGGGAAGAGCAGCGGCAGCAGACGCTTCTTGCCGTGCGCGACGAGCTCGCCCGCCGCTCCGCCCGGATCGGCCCGGTCGAGGGGACGGACGTCTCGTCGGTGTTCGACGGTGTGAGCTCGGGGCCGCTCGCGGCCGCGGGCCGCCGTGGCGGCGGTGTCCTCGCGCTGACCCTCCCCGGGTTCGCGGGACTCCTCGGCGCCCGGCCGGGAAGCGACGAGCGGCTCGGGCGCGAGCTCGCCGACCACGCCCGCGCAGTCGGACTGAAGGGACTGATCCACTCGGACGAGGTACCGGGGTACGGGGTCACGCCCGAGCACATCGCCGAGCTGCGCTCCCGCCTCTCCCTCACTTCCTCGGACGCGTTCGTTCTCGTCTCCGACCGCTCCCCGGAGAAGCTCGCGACCGCCCTGCGGCGGATCGCGGGCCGAGCCGCCGAGGCACTGGAGGGGATCCCCGGCGAGACCCGGGACCCGCTGCCGGACGGCCGCACGCGGTACTCCCGCCCGTTGCCGGGCCGCCACCGGATGTACCCGGAGACCGACATCCCCCCGATCCCGATCACCGCGGAGCACCTCGACCGGATCCGGTCGAACCTACCGGAGCGCCCCGAAGAACTGCGGGCCCGGCTGGGGCAGGTTCACGGACTGGGGGCCGAGGTCGTCCGACAGCTGGTGTACGCCGGGCTCGTCGACCGATTCGAAATCCTGACCGCGAAGGGACACGCTCCCTCCCTGACGGCACGGCTGCTCACGCAGGACCTCCCTTCCGTCGCCTCGACGACGGAGCGGGGGTTCGATCCGTCCGACCCGCTTCTCGATGCGGTCCTCGGTTCGGCGGAGTCGGGCCGCATCTCCAAGGAGGGGATCCCGGGACTCCTCGCCGCGCTCGCCGGGGGGGCGCCGAGCGTCGACGAGGCGATCGCCCGGGCGGGACTCGCCGGCCTCACCTCCGACGAGCTGCGGGCGCTCGTCGACCGGATCGTGGAGGCGCAGGCGCCGATGGTCCGGGCTCGCGGGGGCGAGGCGTTCTCGCCGCTGATGGGCGACGTGATGCGCGAGGTCCGGGGCCGGCGGGACGGCAAGGAGGTCGCGGAGGCGCTCCGGCGCGCGATCGATCGCGTCCAGCGCACCCCGGCCGGATGACCGACCGCGCGCGGGGGACGCGCGTGCCCCGTCCGCGGATACGAAGGCTGCGCGCCGTGGTCACGGACGTCGACGGGACGCTGACGGACGCTCGTCGCCGGCTCGACCCGCAGGCGCTGGCGTGGATCCATCGCCTCGAAGCGCACGGGCTCCCGGTCGTCCTGGCGACCGGCAACGTGCTGCCGATCGCCCTCGCCCTGCACCGGTTCCTCGGCCTGTCGGGGCCGATCGTCGCCGAGAACGGCGGCGTCGTCTACGACCGGCGGGACGGGGTCGACCGCGTCGAGCGGCTGGCCGACCGGGCCGTCGCGGAGAAGGCGTTCCGGCGTCTGCAACGGGCGAAGCTCCCCGTGCGACGCCTGTTCACCGACCGGTGGCGCGAAAGCGAGGTCGCGCTCGAGCCGAACGTCTCGCTCGCACGGATCCGCAGAGCGCTCGGGGACCTCCCGGTGTTCGTCGAGGCGACCGGCTTCGCGATCCACCTCATGGAGCAGAGGGCGGGGAAGCTCCCCGCGCTCGTCCGTATCCTCGCCTCCCGGGGCCTCGCGCTGGAGGAGTGCGTCGTGCTCGGGGACGGCGACAACGACGTCGCCATGCTGCGAGCGGCCGGCTTCGGGGTGAGCTTCCCGTCGGGGAGCCGACGGGCCCGGACGGCGGCAGGGTACGTGACCCGCGCGCGGTTCGGCCGCGGATTCGTCGAAGGGCTTAAGGCAAGCCAAATCCTCGCCGGAGCGTCCTGAGCCGAGGAGGGACGAACGTGCTGGTCGGACAGTGTGCCTCCTGCGGCGCTCCGGCGACGCTCGGGTGTACCATCTGCGGCCGAACGTTCTGCCGCGCCTGTCTCGACGTCGACGAGCGCATGTGCGCGGACTGCCGCCAGGCGCAGAAGGCCGCGAAGAGCCCGATCGAGATCCGCACGCCCCCGTCGCGCCGCGTCGTGCGGCGCGCGCAGGTCCAGGGCCGCGTCTAGTCGAGCGCGGCCGCGGCTCAGTATTCGGCGCCCGGCAGTACCAGCGGTCCGCGGGGGGACGCCCGCCCGAGGGCGAGGAGCACCACGCCCATCGCGCCCGTGAACGCCCCGAAGAGGGCGAGCGCGATCCCCTCGGGACCCCACGCCGAGGCGACCCGGAGCCCGTAGAACAGGCGCCCGCCCGCCGGCGCGGTGAGGTGGAGCGCGACGTTGAGTCCGAGTGCGACCCCCCATCCGGCGGCGATCAGGAGGCCGCCCCCGAGGAAGTAGCCGGCGCGCTCGTCGCCCTGCGGGTCGAACGGAGGGACCGCCGGGGTCTCTTGGACGTCGACCACGGAGCCACGACCTCCGTCGCCCCTATAGGAATTGCGGCGACCGCCCGCGCGGAGAGGCGGTTCAACCGAAGCCGGGGAGCGACTTTCCGTCCCGGCCTCCCCCCTGGCGCAGCGGTCCCTTGCGGAGCTCCTTCGGGGACTCCACGAGCCGCGTCAGGTTCGCGGACTGGACGACGTACGTCGGGAGGCCTGTGTTGGGATCGTTGCCGGCCCGCAGCACGTTCATGATCTCGAGCCGGACCTCGATCACCGAGCCGTCCTTGAGCTTCAGCCGCAGCCGGCCGTCGCCCTCGGCGACCGAGTAATCGACGATCTCGGCGTTCGTGAGGTCTGGGGGGGCTCCCCCGCCGGGACCCATCACCGGGCTCCGCGCGCCGCGACGCGCGCCTTCAGGAGCGCGCGCGGGTCCTCGCCGCCGACCGTGAGGCCGAGCGAAACGCACGTGCCGATCACCTGGTTCATCTTCTCCTCGATCGTCCGGCCGAACAGGTCGTCGCCCTTCGCTTCCGCGATCTGGCGGATCGCGTCCAGGTTGACGTCGCCGATCGTCTCGGTCTTCGGCTTTCCCGAGCCCTTCTCCTTCTTCGCGTCCTTCAGGAGCAGCGCCGCCACCGGGGGCCGGCCGACGACGAGCGTGAACGAGCGCGTCGCGGGGTCGACCCGCACGACGACGGGGACGCGCATCCCGGCGAACTGCTTCGTCTCCTCGTTGATCTTCGCGACGACCTGCCCGACGTTGACGCCGAGCGGGCCGAGCGCGGGGCCGAGCGGGGGACCCGCCGACGCCTTGCCGCCTTCCACGAGAACGCTCACCTCATCCGCCACTCTTCCCGCCTCCCCTCTCCAGCATACGAACGTGGTCGCCGCGCACCGTCACCGGGATCGGGACGACCGCCTCGATCAGCTCGACCGTGATCTCTTCTTTCGCCTGGTCGATCTTCTTGACCCGGGCCTTCTCTCCCTTGAACGGCCCCGAGATCAGCTCGACGATCGCGCCCTCGACGAACCCTTCGACCGTGATCTTCGGGACGAGCAGCGGCTCGACCTCCTTGAGGGTCGTCTCCCCCTCGACGAGGCCGCGGGCCTTGCGGATCCCCTTCAGCATCTCGCGGACCCCCTCGAAGCTCATCCCTTCCGCGAAGACGTAGCCGCGGAGCGACGACGGCACGAGGAGCGCGAAGACGACGTCCGGCTTCTCCTCGGCCCGGCCGAGCAAAGTGTCCGCGACCTCCCGCTCGTAGCCGCGCGACGTCTTGATCGCGAGGACGGCCTGCCGCGCGACGCAGGCGAGGGTGAGCTTCGGACCCGGACCGCCGTCCGGCGACTCGACGCCGAGGCGCACCTCGACGCGGTCGCCGTAGCGGACCCCGACCGGGGCGGTGATCGAGAAGGAGAGGGCGACCCCCTGGCTCGGGAGCAGGTGGACCGTCGCCTTCTCCTTGCGGGGGAACAGCTCGACGCTCGAGCGCTTGCCCGGCGGCGTCCAGGAGACCGGCCACTCCGCTCCCTCTCCGGGGTAGGTGGAGGTGTAGCCGACCTCGATCGTCAGGACCGCGTCGATCGGCTCGGTGACGCGGCTCGTGAGGACCGCCGAGATCGTCGTGATCGTGCCGGCGGTGACGGGCCGGGTCGAGTCGTCCGCCGCGACCAGGGAGACGAGCTTGGAGACGTCCGGCCGGACGGGGGCCGGGGCGGCGACCACCGCGGGAGCGCTCGGCGCCGCGGGCGCGGCGGCCGCCTCGGGCTTCTTCGCCGGGACGACCGGCGTCCCCGAGAGGAGGCCGATGCCTTCGTCGTGACCGTCGCCTTCCATACGTTGCCCCGCCGCGCGGCCTACAGCGAGGGAAGGAAGTTCGCCCAGAGCCACGGGCCGACCTGGGAGAAGAAGATGTAGATCGCGAACCCCGTCATCCCGATCAGCACCGCGCCGAGCGCCGTCACCTCGAGGACCTTGACGTACTCCTCGCTGGTCGGGCGGCGGGCCATCCGGAGGATGCGCCCGTACTTGCCGTGCCCGACGCCGCGCAGGCGGCCGTCGAACTCGTCCTGCACGTGACGCGCGCGATCGAGGAACGCCATCGATTCACCTCTAATGCACTACGTCGATCTCCGGGCCGGACCGTCGGGCCGGCGGGGGGACCGCGCTTCCCGCGAAAATCTGGGGGGATTTAACGCCGGTCACGACGAGCATCACGCGGATCGTGCTCTGCATCGTCGGGTCGACCGCGGCGCCCCAGATGATCCGCGCGTTCGGGCTGATCGCCTTCTGGACGACCTCGGCGGCCTTCTGCGCCTCGCTGACGGTCATGTCCGGGCCGCCGGTGACGTTGATCAGCGCGCCGGTCGCGCCCGCGATCTCGACGTGGAGGAGCGGGGAGTTGATCGCCTCGAGCACGGCGTCCTCGGCGCGGTTCTCGCTCTCGGATTCGCCGATGCCGATGAGCGCGACGCCCCCGCCCTTCATGATCGTGCGGAGGTCGTTGAAGTCGAGGTTGACGAGCCCGGGCCGCGTGATGATCTCCGTGATGCCGCGGATCGCCCGGGCGAGCACGGAGTCGGCGACCTTGAACGCCGTCTGGATCGGAAGGCGCGGGACGAGCTCGAGCAGTCGGTCGTTCGGGATCGTGATGACCGTGTCGATCGACGCGCGCAGGCGCTCGAGCCCCCACATCGCGTTCTCCTGGCGGACGAGGCCCTCGGAGCTGAACGGCAGCGTGCAGACGGCGATCGTGAGCGGGTTGCCGCCGCCGGCGTCCTTCGCGCACTGCGCGACGACGGGGGCCGAACCGGTACCGGTGCCGCCGCCGAGCCCCAGGGTGATGAACACCATGTCGGAGTTCGCGAGGGTCTTCTTGAGCTCGTCCTCCGCCTCGCGCGCCGCCTGCTCGCCGACCTGCGGGAGCGCCCCGGCCCCGAGGCCGCGGGTCAGCCGTCGCCCGAGCAGGATCTTGCGGGGCGCGTGGATCGCGAGAAGGTGCTGGGCGTCCGTGTTGCAGGCGACCATCTCCGCGCCCGCGAGCCCCTCCTCGGCGAGCCGGTTGATCGTGTTGCACCCGCCGCCGCCGCACCCGACGACCTTGATGTTCGTCTTGAGGGAGGCGAGCACCGCCTCCAGTTCCGCGTCGTCGTTCGACGGGGGCGGGGGGGGTTCGGCGCCTTTCCGGCCCTCTCCGGGCAGGTGCGCGAGAATCTCCTGAGCGAGCGGTCGCATCGTGGGCTCTCCTATCGGAGCGGAGCATCGGCTTCATTATAAAGGGTTGGCGCGGCTTGGCGCTCCCGTCTCGGAGGAGTCGTGGATTACGACGTCTGGGCCCCGCGGTACGCGCGGATCCGGGCCGAGTTCGGCTTCCCGTTCGAGCGGGAGGTCGCCGCGGCCGACGCGCTGGAGCGGCTCCTGCGGCCGGAGGATCGCCGCGACCCGCTCGCCCGGCTGGCGCCCCGGATCCGGGGGCGCGACGCGATCGTGGTGGGGGACGCCCCCGGCGCCGGCCCGCCGCCGCTCTGGCGCCTCCCTCCGTCGCCGCCGCGGCCCGCCCTCCTCGCCGCCGACGGGGCGACCGCGCCGTGCCTCGCCGCCGGCCTCGTGCCGAGCGTGATCGTCACCGACCTGGACGGGCCGGTCCCCTCGGAGGTCTCCGCGAGCGGCCGGGGAAGCCTCGTGCTCGTCCACGCCCACGGGGACAACGTGCCGGCGCTCGAACGGTGGGTCCCCGAGTTTCCGGGGGAGCTCGCGGGCTCCTGGGCCGGCCCCCCGCGCCCCGGGCTGATCGATGTCGGCGGGTTCACGGACGGCGACCGCGCGGCGTACCTCGCCGAGGCCCTCGGGGCGCGCCGGATCCTCCTGTGGGCGTTCGATTTCGAGCGGGTCGACGTCCCCGACCCGAGCGCCCGCGCCGTGAAGCTCGCAAAGCTCCGGTGGGCGCGCGAGTTGCTCGGCGACCTCGCCCGGTCGAGCCCGGTGCCGGTGCTGCGCTGGGGGCTGGACGGATCGCTCGTCCCCTACTCGACCGGGTAGAACACGCCCCCGACGTCGAGGAGGACGAGGTAGACGACGTCCTGGCCGTTCTCGTAGACCGGCAGGAACGGCAGCTCCGCGAACCACGCGATCGCAGCGCTGCCCAGCGGCTGCGCCAGGTCCGAGGGGCTGAGCGCGACGCCCGAGTACATCACCGAGTCGACGACCACGAGGTCGATCGGGCGCGCGTCCGCCGGGTTGGGCACCCCGGAAGAGATCAGTTCCTGCGTGGCGAGTGGAGCGAGCCCGTTCGCGTTCGCGTCGAACAGGACCGGAGTCGTCACCCACGTGGCGGGGTTCCCGTCGACGCCGAAGATCATCGAGCTCAGGCGGTGGTCCGTGGCGACGGTCGCGGTCGACGGCTCGGCGATCCCGACCCACATCCAGAGCGTGGCGTCCCCGTGGGTCAGCCCTTCCTGGAATCCCCCGAGGTCGGAGGCCGGCGGGTAGACGATGGCGGCGTTCCCGGCAACGAGCAGGATCGCGGCGACCGCACCGGCGACGACCGCCCTCCGACCGGCCCGGTCGCCGAGCCGCGCGATCAGGCGTCCGAGGCCGACCGCGACGAGTAGGCCGACGGGGATGAGCAGGTACTCGGCGTGGCGCGACGGAGAGAGCGCCGAGGCGAACCCGGTCGCCGTCGAGTACTGGGGGTAGGCGCTTCCGAGCGACGCGAAGCCGAGGGTCGCGGCGGCGCTCACGGCGAGGGCGGCGAGCCATGTGAGGGCGAACGGCCCGAGCCGGGCCGTCGTGAGGACCCGGCGGCTGCCGCCGCACAGGATCCCGAGGGCGAGCACGGGGGCGTACCACAGGATCGCCGCCGGGGTCGTCTGCTGCGTCGTCCCCGGAAGCGGGACGACGAGCAGGAGCGAGATGGCGCCGAAGACGCCGACGGCGATCAGGCTCGCGTCGCGCACGACGCTGCCGTCGGTCGGCAGGCGCACCCACCGACAACCCGCGCGCGCCGGGGCGCGGCGCCAGCGGATCAGGACCGCGCACGCCGCGATCGCGGCGAGCGCCGCCACCTCGAACGCCCCGAAGCCGACGTACGCGCTCCCGCCGAACCCCGGCAGGAGCACCTTCGAGACGAACGTGTGGGTCCCGTAGAACCAGAAGACGAACGTCGCGCTGACGAACGCCGCGAGGAACCCGAGCTCCCGGGACGGGTACCGTCGGCTCCAGAGCCCCGGCCGCCACAGCTCGAGGAGCAGGATCCCGCCCAGCGCGCCGATCGCGAAGAAGTAGGACGACAGGTGGTGCGTCGGGATCAGCGCCCCGGCCGTCAGCGAGAGCGGCAGGTACCACCGGACGTCCCGTCGGCTCTCGAGGAGCATCCAGAGCGCTCCGACGCACAGGAAGTCGCCGAGCGCGAGCGGCGCCGGGTGGGCGATCGAGAAGAGCCGGGGCATCGCGACCGAGGCGAGCGCCGCCCCGAGCAGCGCGATGGTGTCGTGGGGATAGATCCGGCGGAACAGGAGGAACAGCGGGAACACGGAGAGGACCGCAACGACCGGGACGACGATCGTCAGCGCCGAGAGGGGGTCCAGGTGAAGCGCGCCGGCCGCTCCGCCCGCGAGGACGAAGATCCCGGGAAAGTCCGGGTAGGCGCTCCCCCAACCGGAGTACGCGGCCCCGTAGGGGAGGGTTCCGGAGGAGACGAGGTCGGAGGTCAGGCGATAGTACTCCCCCGTGTCCGACCCGAACACGGAGAACGACAGGTACGGTTCGAGCGCGAGGAAGACGAGCAGGAGCGCGAGGCCGGCGAGCCAGAGGATCGTCTCCGGGCGCAACGGCGCCCGGCTGGGCGACGCCGCCCCCTCCGGCCCGTCCTCCATCGTCGCTCCTCGTCCCGCGACCGGGGCCCCCATGTAAATCGGTGCGGTCCGGCCCGCAAGGCGGTCCCGGCGCCGGTCCGGACGGCCATATCCATAAATAGGGGGGGCTGGTGCGCCCGAATCGGGGCACCATCGGATGCCTTCTTCACACCGTTCGAAACCGCGAGCGAAGACATCCGCCGGGAAGGCCGCGAAGCGCCGCCCCACGCCGAAATCCTCGCCGAAGCGCCCGGCGAAATCGGCGTCCCGGTCCGCGGCCAAGCCGCCCGCGAAGTCCCCCTCCAAGAAGGCCGTGCGACCTGCCGCGCCGGCCCGCCCGCCCGCCGCGAAGAAGAGCGGGTCGTCCGTCCCTAAGCCGGCGCCTCCCGAGCCCGCCGCCCAGACGCAGCTCGAGGTCCCGCTCCCCGGCGGGCGGCGCCACGTGCTCTCCCTCGCCTTCGTCCGCGACGGGGACGAGTTCCTGGCGCGGATGGAGACCGACTCCGGTCACATCACCGAGCTCAAGAACCGGTCGCTCGACCAGCTCCTGACGCTCGTCGCCGGCGAGCTCGAGGACCTCCTCGAGTGACCGGGCCGCCCTACGGCGGCTACGGGTGGGTGTCCGTGAACACCCCGGCATCGAACAGGTAGGTGCGCCGGACCCCGCGGGCGCCGATCTCGACCGACTCGACCGGTTCCGAGGAGAGAACTCCCGGAGGGAACCGCCGGGCGATCCGCACCGAGATGCCGGGGAGCGCCGGATAGACCCGACGGGTCCCGAGCACGCTCACGAGGACGGTCGCGGTCGGGGTCCACTCCACCGAGGCCGGGGCGGAGAGCAGGGCGAGGAACACCCCAACAAGGGCGAAGGCGAACGCGACCGCTCCGAACAGTTCCAAGTCCTGGGAGGTGCCGGCCGTCCCGCCGCCGTGGCTGGATCGTGCGAGCACGGCCAGCCCGAGATAGAGGGCCGCGAGCACCGCGAGGTAGAGGAGCGCGAGGCGCCGGGCGCGTTGGGTCGCCGCCCGGTTCACGACCCGCCGAACGCCCGGGAGGGGAAGGGACCCCGCGTCGTCCTCCGCCGGAGCCGGAGTCGTCGGCGGCTCGTTCGCTAGGGCCGGCGGGCGGGCGAGCCGAACGCGCCGGGGGGCCGGATCGGCCATGCTGCCCCGGATTCCGTGCGCTGGGACCTTAAAGTTGCTGACGCTTCGCACCCCCGATGCCGACGAAGACCGAGTACCTCACGATGCGAACGCGCGCGCCCCGGGAGTTCGTCAACCTCACCGACGACGTTCGACGGGTCGTGCGCGGGAGCGGCGTCCGGGACGGCCTCGTGCTCGTCTCCTCGATGCACATCACGGCGGCGGTGTACGTCAACGACAACGAGTCCGGGCTCCTGAACGACATCGCGGCCTGGGCCGACCGCCTCGCGCCGGCCGGGGACTACGAGCACCATCGAACGGGCGAGTCGAACGGGGACGCCCATCTGAAGAACCTTCTGCTCGGCCACCAGGTCGTGCTCCCCGTCACCGACGGCGACCTCGACCTGGGGCCGTGGGAGTCGGTGTTCTACGCCGAGTTCGACGGCCAGCGGCCGAAGCGGGTCGTCGTGAAGGTGGTCGGCGACTAGGGCTCACGCCTCGAGCTGGGCGTCCGCCCCGGCGCCGGCGGCCGCCGCGGGCGGTCGAGGGAGCGGGGCGTCCAGGTCGACGAGCGGTACCTTCCGCGCGATCTCCTTCGCCATCGCCGAGCAGCTCGACGGGGCGACCGGTCGCTGCGTGTAGCCGGGAAGCGCGAGGTCGTACGTGACGACCTTCTTCTCGGCGATCGTCTCCCAGACGGCCCGGAAGACGCGGTCGGCCGCCTTCCGCTCGCCGAGATGGCGGAGGAGGAGCTCGACGCAGAGGATCTCGGCGACGGGATCGGCGCGGTCCTGGCCCGCGTACTTCGGGGCCGAACCGTGGACCGGTTCGAAGACGGCGAGCGAGTCGCCGTACAGCGCGCCCGGGGCGACGCCGAGGCCGCCGGCGAGTCCGGCGCAGAGGTCGGAGAGGATGTCGCCGAAGAGGTTCGTCGTGACGATCACGTCGTACTCCTCGGGCTTCTTGACGAGCTGCATGCACATGTTGTCGATCAGCCGCTCGTCGGCGGGGACGTCCGGGTACTTCGCCCCCATCTCGCGGAAGGCGGTCTGGAACAGCGCGCCGGTCGTCTTCATGATGTTCGCCTTGTGGACCGCCGTCACCCGCTTCCGGTGCTCGCGGCGCGCGAGCTCGAACGCGAACTTGACGATCCGGTCGGAGGCGCGGCGCGTGATCACGTTCACCGTCTCCGCCGCGGTGTGCTCCCGGTCGACCCAGTGCTCCACGCCGGCGTACAGCCCCTCGGTCGCCTCCCGCACGACGATCAGGTCGGTCTCGGGGAACCGGGTCCCCTCGCCGGCGATCGCGCGGGCGGGGCGGACCGAGGCGTACAGATCGAGCTGCTGTCGGAGCGCGACGTTCACGGAGCGGAACCCGCCGCCGATCGGCGTCGTGATCGGCCCCTTGAGCGCGAGCCGGTTCTTGCGGATCGACTCGAGGACGGCGTCGGGGAGGGGCGTGCCGTGCGCCTTGATCGCGAGCTCGCCCGCGTCGACCGTCTCCCACTCGATCGCGACCCCCGTCGCGTCCGCGACGACGCGCGCCGCGCGCGTCACCTCGGGCCCGATCCCGTCGCCCGGGATCAGCGTCACACTGTAGGACATCGGAGCGCTCCGGCGACCGCCCGAGTCGCCGCGGAATTTAAGGAACCGGACGGGGCGCGGGCGCCGACGCGGGCAGATGCCCGAGCACGGCCCGCAGGAGGCGGTCCCTCAGCTCCGTGGGATCCGGATTCGGGCTCCAGAGCACGAACACTCCGTCCCACGTCGTCGCGCCGATATCGGCGACCTCGAGGTGCGCGCTGGTCGTTCCGACGGGCGGCGGCGGCAGGGCGCGGACGACCTCCGCGAGCGCCCCCTCCACGAGCGCGAGGGGGATACCGAGCGGGAACGTCATCCGGACGCGGTGCTGCGTCGCATCGCGCGGCTCGATCACCAGCGCCGACATCACGACGTTGTTCGGGAGCTTCGCGACGCCGCCCCGGTCGAGCGCCAGGACCGTGTAGACGAGGCCGATATCGACGATCGTCCCCGAGTAGGACGGATACCCCGCCTCGTGCGGATAGCTCGACGCGAAGATCCCGTACGCCGAGGAGACGAACCCGACGCGGTCCCCCGGACGGAACGGGTCGGCGACGACGAGCAGGAGCCCCGCGAAGACGTTCGCGAGGACCGTCTGCGCGGCGAGACCGAGGACGATGCCAGCGAACGCCGAGCCGAGCAGGATCGACTCCGCGGAGACCCCCGCGAGCTTCGAGAGGGCGAGGACGGCGCCGACCGCGATCAGGAGGTTGACGAACAGCCGGACCTCGTGGCCCCGCGCGAATTCTCCCCGCCGCAGGAGGACCCCGGTCGCGGCCCCCGTGAGAGCGCGCGCGACGAGGTAGGCGACCAGGACGACGCCGCCCGCTTCGAGGAGCAGGACTTCCGTTCCCGTGAATCGGGGCAGGATCCGGCCCGGGAGATAGACGAGGACCACGTAGAGGGCGACCGCGAGGGCGCCGGTGGCGAGCAGGTCGCGGGCGAGCGACCGCAAGGTCGGAGGGGTCGACGCCATCGAAGGCGCGGAGCGGTCCGGCAAGAAAGCCGTTATCCCCCCCACGCGGCGAGGGACGACGTCGCCCCGTTCTCGCAGTTCGGGTCCACCCGGCGGAGCGCAGAGCAGCCGAGATCCGTCCGTCCGTGGTCGAGCGCGAAGACGGGCGGGGTGGGCGTGAACTCCCCCGATGCGGTCGCGGGTCGCTCTTAGGCATCGAGCCAGGGAACCCCCGGAACCGCCCTTCTCGCACCGAAGGCTGGGAGTCCGCGCTGACGTCCCGGACGCTCTCGAGACCCTCCGAGGTCCCCGCCGGGATCCCGGTGTGGCCGGGAGGCAGCACCTTCCATTCCGAGAGGTTCGAGGTAAACAGTATTCTTATACAGCACAGTTATACTCACGCTATGCTCGCTCCCACGAACCCCGAGGTCCTGGCGAACGATTGGGTGCCCCCCGTGCCGCTCGCCCGCGAGCGGGAAGTGCTGGAGGTGGTCCGACGGCTCGACCCTCCCCGGCCGAGCGCGGACCGACCCTGGATCGTCGGCGTGGTCGGACCGGCCGGTTCGGGAACCTCGACCGTCGCCCGACGGGCCGCGCGCGACTGCGTCGACCGCCTGCGCTCCGCCTCCGCCATTCCCCCTCCCCGAACGATCGCCGTTCGGACCGCCCTGCTGCGCGGCTCCCACGGCGTCGCCAGCGCCCTCCTGCGCCAGTTCGACGAAGGGTTCGACGGGCGGGGATTCCCGACCGCCGAGATCCTGGCCGGTTGGCTCCGACGGCTCCGGCGGGACGCTCGTCCGACCGTTCTGGTCCTCGACGACGTGGGGGTCGGCGGCGTTGACCTCGGTCCGATCCTCCGTGCGATCGGTGACCCCGACCGATTCCTTCCCGAGGGGGAGAGCGGCCTGCCCCCGCTCTGGACGATCCTCGCCGGAACGGTGGACGGCCTCACGACCGCGGTCGGCGAGGTCGAGCCTCGCTACCCGGTCCGCCCGTTCGTGACGCTCGGCCCGTACGCCGAACCGACCCTGCGGGCGATCGTCCTCGACCGGGCCGAACGTGCGTGCGGCCGTCGGCCTCCCTCCAGCCTGGTCGACCGCATCGTCACCCGGACCGTGGAGGACGGCTCGGGAGCCCGGCGGGCGATCGACCTGCTGCGACGGGAGTTGCTCGGGGTGCGGGGCCCGGGAGCGACCCTACCGGAGCAGCTCGGACGGGTCGAGATCGAGCCGCGGGTCGTCCGCGCCATCGGCGCCGCCAGCCAGGGCGTATCGGCGTGCCTCGGAGACGTCCGCCGGTTCGAGGCGGAGATCGCGCAGCGACAGGGCGTGCGCCCTCTCCCGACCACGACGCTCTGGCGCCGCCTGGTACGGCTGGAACGCGCGGGGTACGTGCGGCGCGAGATCCGTACCGGAGGGAGCGGGGGGACGCGCTCGGTCCTGCGCCTCCTCACTCCGATCGACGAGTGGATCACGGTGGCGAGTCCGTCGGGTACTCCTCGAGGGTACGGGGAGGCCGTCGCCCCGGGGCCGATGGCGGGGGCCCCGGAGGCACCGCGGCTTCGGTCGACCGACGGGCTGACCGTGGATTGAGCTGGGCGACGACCGCCGCCGCGATCCGCGGCGAGCGGAGCGCCTGCTCGATCCGGTCGAGGGGGGCGTTCCGCAGCGCCTCGCGGTCGGCGAAGCCGGCCGCCAGAAGCATCCGGGCGCGCACCCGCCCGATCCCGCGGAGCCGGACCAGGTCGAGCAGCTCCTCCTTCACGCCGTACCGAACGCGGAGCGAGAGGTCGTCGATCGACCGGCCGAGCCGACGCTGGAAGACGCTGGCGAGCCGTCCGAGCGCGAACAGTAGCCAGTCGGCGTCCTCCACGCGATTGCGAAGGTCGCCCGCGCCGATTCCGTGCCGCTCGGTGATCTCGATGATCGGGGTCTCCGCGATCCACGATTCGAGCACGGTCGCCGTCTTCATCGTCGCGAGGAATCCGTCGAGGTCGAGGTCGATCGGCGGCTCCTCGGGCTGGACGAGCAGCTCGGCCGACTCGTCCGTGAACCGCGTCAAGAGCTCCGCCTCCTCTCCGCGTCGCAGGAACATCGGGGAGAGGTCGGGCGTCGCGGCGACCGCCGCGAGCAGCGGGAACGGGGCGACGCCGATCGGCGCCTTCTCGAGGACCCCCCGCAGGACGATCGCGCTCAGCGGGTCGAGGTACAGCTCGCTCGTGAGCGCGCCGAACCGCGACGCCGCGAGGGCAGGGCCCGGGAGGAGCAGCTCGTTCGCTTCCAGGAACCGGCGGACCTGCGCGACCTTCGCGTGGAGCTCGGGGAGGGGCAGCGTGCGCCCGTAGAACGTGGCCGCGAAGAACCGCTCGAGCTCCGCCTCGGTGCCGACCGCCCCGCTCGCGATGAGGGCGAGCACGTGCATCCGGAGCGCCGGCTCAGAGGCGAGCCGGCTCACGATCGGCTCCGGCGGGGCCGACACGTAGCTGTCGAGGAGCCGTTCCTCGTCGTCGATGCTCCGCGCGACGATCACCGCCTCGCCCCGCGCGTCGAACCGCGGCCGTCCCGCCCGGCCGAGCATCTGCTGGACCTCGAGGGCGGGGATCGGGGCCTGCATGCCGAGGCGGTCGTCGTAGCGGGTGGTGTCGCGCACGATCACCCGGCGGGCGGGCAGGTTGATGCCGGCCGCGAGCGTCGGCGTCGCCACGAGCGCCTTGATCGCCCGGTCGCGGAACGCGCGCTCGACGACGCGGCGCTCGGGGTTCGTCAAGGAGGCGTTGTGGTAGGCGACCCCGAACGGGAGCAGCGCGCTCAGCCGCCGGATCCCCTCCGTCTCCTCGTCCGAGACGGTCGCGAGCTCCTCGGCATGCGCCCGCGCCGCGGCGAGCTCCTCGGCGCTGAGCCGGGCCCGTACGGTCGGGACCAGGGCCTGAGCGACCTGCTCGCTCGCCCGACGGCTGTTGACGAACACCAGGGCCTGGCCGCCGTCGGCGACGACCGTCCGCACCAGCCGCGGCACCGCTTCCCCGGGGGGCGCGATCTCGCGGGTGGTGAGGTCGCTGAACGTGATCCGCCCGTCGCAGTAGACGCCTCGCTCGAGAGGAACGGGGCGGAACTCGCTCGCGATATGCTCCGCGTTGAGCCACTCCGCGACCTCCTCCGAGTTGCCGACCGTCGCCGAAAGGGCGATCACCTGGATCTCGGGGTACGACCGGCGCAGCCGCGTCAGGCTCACCTCGAGCGTCGGTCCCCGGTCGGGGTCGCGCATCAGGTGCACCTCGTCGGCGACCACCACGCCGAGGCGGTCGAGCCACGGGCTCCCGCGCCGTAACAGGCCGTCCGCCTTCTCGCTGGTGGCGACCAGGATGTCGAGCTTCTCGAGCCGCTCGGCGGGAAGGTCGAAGTCGCCGATCGACAGCCCGACCCGGACGCCGAGCTCGGCGAACCGTTCGAGCTCCTCGGCCTTCTCGGAGGCGAGGGCGCGCAACGGGACGAGGTAGAGCCCCGTTCGGCCCGCGCGCACTGCTCGCAGGAGCGCGAGGTAGGCGACCAGCGACTTCCCGCTCGCCGTGGGACACGCGAGCAGGACGCTCTTCCCCGCCAGGACGGGGACGAGCGCTAGCGCCTGCGGGGGATACAGCGAAGCGATGCCGTCGTTCTCCAGGATCGCCCGGATCTCCGGGTCGATCGCCGTCCGGGCGAGGGGAACGAGCCCGGCGGGCTCGGACGCGGAGGGCCCCGCGCGAGGGGACGGCGCGCGACCCCGAGGCATGCCGCTCGAGGAGCCCGGGCGGTACTAAGGGTTTGGTTCCGAGGGGTCGGCGAGGAGCTCCCGGGCGAGCACCAGCTCCTGGATCTCGGTCGTACCCTCAACGATCGGGAAGACGCGGGCGTCCCGCAACAGTCGCTCCGGGGGTGCGCCGACGCGCGTCCCCTCGGCGCCCGCGACGTCGACGCCCCAGGAGGCGATCCGGACCGCGGCCCGGGACGCGACGAGCTTCGCGACGGAGGCGTCGCGCGCGAACGGCTCCCCGGAGTCCTTCCGCGCCGCCGCGCGCTCCACGAGCGCCCGGGCGGCCCCCAGCTCGGCGTACCCCTGGGCGAGCAGCGTGCGTTTCCACTCCGCATCGTCCCGCCGCACGTTCGCTCGAAGCTCGTCGAACGCCGCCCGAGCCACGCCGAGCGCGCACGCCGCGATCCCGACCCGCCCGCCGGCGAGCGCGCTCAGAGCGACCTTGAGGCCCGCGCCCTCGGGCCCGAGCAGCGCGTCCGGCCCGAGCGCCACGGAGTCGAGCACCAGCTCCGAGGTCTCGCTGCCGCGCAGCCCGAGCTTGTCGAGGCGCTGGGCGATCGAGAACCCCGGCGACTCCACCGGAACGAGGAACGTAGAGATCCCGTGCCGCCCGACCGAGGGGTCCCGTGTCGCGAAGACGAGCACGATCCCCCCCGCGACGGCGTTGGAGATGAACATCTTGCGCGCCTCCAGCACGAACCCGCGCTCCGTTCGCCGGTACCGGCTCCGGAGCGACGCGGCGTCCGATCCGGCGTCGGGCTCCGTGAGTCCGAAGGCCCCGAGCCGGCCTCCCGACGCCATCGGGGGAAGGAGGCGGTCCTTCTGTTCTGCGGTTCCCCAGGCGACGATCGGGGCCGAGGCGACGGAGAGATGGACCGCGGTCAGGACGCCGACCGCCGCGCTTCCCCACGAGAGCTCCTCGAGGACCGCCGCGATCGTGCGGGCCGTCCCGTCCGAGCCGCCCCACTCGACGGGGATGCCGAGCCCGAGGAACCGCTCGCGCGCAAGCCCCTGCACGAGCGCCGGAGGGATCCGGTCCTCCCGGTCGATCCCCGCCGCGGCCCCGCGGACGTGGTTCACCGCAAAGACGTGCGCCGCGCGACGCCAGGTTTCCGGCGAACCCGACGCGTCGCGCTCCACGGGCGAGCGGAGACCCACGAACTCTTAATGCGTGCCGACCGGTCGTCTCTTCTCGGCGGGGGAGGCGATGCCGGTCGATCCGACACCGAAGGACCGGTTCACGTCGCTCGACGCCCTCGCCCTCGTGCGGGAACTGCGGGCGCTCGGCCCGGCCCGGGTCGAGAAGGCGTTCGACGCGGTCGAAGGAGGTTGGTCGCTGAGCCTCCACCCTCCCGGAGGGTCGAAGCGCGAGCTGCTGCTCGTCCCCGGTCGGTTCGGCGCCCTGCTCCCAGCCCTTCGCGACCACTCGGAGGAGCTCTCCCCGGTGGCGCGGGAGCTCCGGCGCCTGCTCTCCGGCGCGGTGGTCCGGTCCGTCGCCGACCCCGGCGCCGAACGGTACCTCGAGATCGCCCTCTCCCGTTCGGACGAGCCGGACGGGCTGCGGCTGGCAGTCGAGTTCTTCGGCACCGGCAACCTCGTGGTCGCCCGGGGTGCGACGCTGGCAGCGGTGACGCGGCCGCGCGCCTGGGCGCACCGCACGGTCCGGATCGGGTCGGAGTACTCGCGCCCCCCGGCCCGGGCCGACCCTTGGACGATGGGAGTGGCGGCGATCGAGGCCGAGCTCGGCCGCTCGCGCAACGACCTCGCGAGCACGCTCGCCGCCCGCCTCTCGCTCGGCGGTCCGGTCGCGGAGGAGCTGATCGTCCGCGGCGGGTACCAGGGTTCGGAACCGGCGAGCAGCCTTCCGGGGGCGGCCGCTCGCTTGCGGCAGGTGATGGACGCGCTGCTGGGGGAGGTCGGCGACCGGCCCCGCGGGTACCTGTATCGCCGCGGGCCGACGCTCGTCGACGCCACGCCGTACCGGTCCCGGCGGTGGGCGGATCCGATCGCCGTCGAGGAGATGCCCTCGTTCTCCGAGGCGGCAGCGATGTTCTTTCCGACCGCGGTCGCGCCGGTGCCGACGGAGGAGGAGATGGCGGCGCAGAAGGAGCGCCAGGAGCTGGAGCGCCAGGCCGAACGCCAGCGCCAGGCCGTGGCGGAGCTCGCCGAGGCCGTGGATCGGCGACGGGGCGATGCGGACGCGGTGCTCTCGAACTTCCCGCTCGCGGAAGCCGCGCTCGCCGCCGCCCGGAAGGCGACTCCGGCCGACAGCGCGGTGGACGTCGAGCTCGCGGGTCGGTCCGTCTCACTGCCCCTCGCCGCGACGCCTCGGCAGTCGGCCCAGCTGATGTACGCCGAGGCGAAGCGCCTTGCCGAGAAGCTCGAGGGGGCCCGGACGGCCCTCCGGGAGACCGAAGAGCGACAGGCAAGCGTTCGGGTGCCGAGTCCCCGGGCGCGGTCGGCCACGGTCGGACCGCCGAAGAAACCGTTCTGGTTCGAGCGGTACCGATGGTTCATCACGTCGGAGGGGGCCGTGGCGATCGCCGGACGGGACGCCGGGACGAACGACCTGATCGTCAAGCGGAACCTGAAGGACGGGGACATCTACGTCCACGCCGACCTGCACGGCGCGGCGAGCGTGGTGGTGAAGCGCTCGGCCGACCAAACGCCGATCGGGGAGGCGAGCCTCGCCGAGGCGTGTCAGTGGGCCGTCGCGTACTCGAAGGCGTGGCGGGCCGGCTACGCCACGGGCACCGCCTTCTGGGCGACCCCCGAGCAGGTGTCGAAGACGGCGGCCTCCGGGGAGTTCGTCGCCCGGGGCGCGTGGGTGATCCACGGCACGAAGCATTTCGTGCGGGACGCGCCGCTGGAGCTTGCGCTCGGGACGATCCACTACCAGGACCAGGAACGCTGGACGGCCGCGCCCGAGAGGGCCGTGCGCGCCCGGGGGGTCGTTCGCGCCCTCGTGACCCCGGGGGAGGAGCGCGAACGGGCCGCGCGCGAGGCGGAGCTCGCCCGGGATCTAGGGGTCGGCCGGTCGCTGCTCCAGTCGCTCCTGCCGGCCGGCGGCATCGCGGTGCGTCGACCGTAGAGCCGCTGCACCTCCGCGGCGGGGAACCGGTCGCCGGGCAACCGCCAGGTGCGACCTCGGGCGCGCAGCGCGGTGATCGTCAACCTCTCCCGCTCGACCGTCACGGCGTCGCCGACCTCGAACGCCGTCTCGGGCGGGACGACGATCCGCGACGGTCGGGTCAGACGGCCCTCGATGACCGAGACCTTCACGACGGTCCCGAGGTCGCGCGTCGCCCAGACGGCGGCGAGCTCGGAGGCCCGGCCACCCGCGCGGACCTTTCCGTCGCGGGCATCGAGTCGACGCACGATCACTCGCTCATCGAGGCCCGGGATCGGGGCGCCGCGCTGCAGCACCGTCTCGGGAGGGAGCGACACGATCTCGCGCGTCGAGCGAGGTCCGTCCGAGACGATCAGCGGGACCTCCGTCCGCGCTTCGGGACGGGATTCGAACGGGTGCGTCGTGCGGCAGACCCGGCATCGGGCGACCCCTTCGAGGGAGCCGCGCCCGGCGCGGGCGCCCCGCCGGACCCGGAAGATCCGGTGGGGGGTCTCCCGATCGCACTGCTCGCAGTAGAGCAGCGCCGACCCGAGAGGGCCGGCCAACGGCGCGGGGGGATCGGCGGCGGCCTCCTCGGGCGGCTCCATCGGAGCGGGGAGCAGCCCGGGGGGGATTTACCGATTCGCCCGGTCGATCGGTCGCGGCATGGGGCTGCCCGAATTTGAATCGGGGTCCCGGGCTCCCAAAGCCCGAAGGATGGACCAGTAGAGCGGGACGAGGTCGGTCCTCGCTCCCGTAGCTACCCCACAGCCCCGCATCCGGCGACCTAGACCGCGTCGACCCGCTTCAACGTTCGTCCGATCCGGCACTCCGCCGGTTCGGGGTCGACGCTCTCGATGCGGTACCGCTGCTTCGGGGGCAGCGATGGCCCGGCACAGACGGTCCAGTTCGGGCAGTCGAGGCGCCGGCACGGGAACCGGCCGACCTCCACCTGGCTGCCGACGATCGCGCTCCGGGCGTCGACCACGAGCGAGCGCGCGACCGGCTTCACCTCCACGACGTGGGCGTCCGACTCCTGGAGGGCGCACGGATGGACGACGTCCCGCACTTTCGTGACCGCGTACTTCCGGCCCGCATCGAGCGTGAGGCAGGCGTGGCGGAACGGGCAGGTGCGGCACGGGGGCCCGCCGCCCTGGTAGACGAACTCGAAGCCGACCTGGGCCTCGGCGACCGCGAGGAGGGTGATCTCGGGCATCCTAGGCGACCACCCCCGTCACCGTCGCGAGGCGTTCGGCGGCGTCGCGGGTCAGTCCGTTGTCGCCCAGGATGGTGTACCGCTCGGGGCGGATGGAGTGCGCCAGCACGAGCGCGCGCACGATCTCCTCGTTGGTCATGCCGAGCTCCCGCGCGGTCGTCGGCGCCCCGATGGTGAGCAGGGCGTTCTTGATCCGCCGCCAGTCACCGCCGTGCAGGTACATCATCATGATTGCCCCGACGCCGCACTGTTCGCCGTGCAGGCTCGGGTGCGCCGCCACGCGGTCCAGGGCGTGGCTGAACAGGTGCTCGCTTCCCGAGCAGGGGCGGGAAGAGCCCGCGACGCTCATCGCGATCCCGGCGACGAGGATCGGCCGGATCGCAATCCAGACCGACTCCTCGAGGTTCGGCTTGATGGAGTCGGCGTGGTCGATCACCTCCTGCGCGGCGTACTCGCTCAGGGTCGCGGCGGTCGACGAGAACTCCTCGCTGCGCAGGCGCACGGCGAGCCGCCAATCGAGGATCGCCGTGGTGTTCGAGATCACGTCCGCGCACCCCGAGGCGAGCAGGCGGAACGGCGCCTGGACGATCAGCGCCGTGTCGGCGATCACCCCGATCGGCACGGCGGCGTCGGTGCTCGTGACGGTCTCGGCGCCGTGCAGCGACGCGCGCGGCGAGGAGATCCCGTCGTGGGCCGCCGACGTCGGAAGGCTCAGGAACGGGATCTTCAGGCGGGCCGCCACGACCTTGGTGATGTCGATCTTGCTGCCGCCCCCGACGCCGACCAGGAACTTCGCGCCCGTGCCCCGGAGCTCTCCGGCGACGCGCTCCACCTCCTCGCCGGTCGCGTCGCCGGCGATCACGGTCTTCACCTCGAAGTCCCCCTGCCCTAGGATCTCGGCGGCCCGGTGGCCCGCGAGCTCGGCGGTGCGCGGTCCGGTGATCACCGCCCCCTTCGACGGGAAGTCGAGCTGACGGCACGTCTCGGGGAGCTCGTCGATCACCCCGTGGCCGACGAGGACGAGGCGGGGAAACACCATCCCCTTCGCCTTCCCGAACAGCGACCCGTCGCCCCCGAGCGGGCTGCGAAGCGTCGCGCGTTCCACCGCCATGAACAAATCGGCGGGAGGGGGGCCGGGACCACATTAAGGCTCTGCCCGCGCCGGGGCGAGGGAGCTACCGGCCCCGGACGTCTCCCCAGAGGAGCTTGTGCTCTTGGAGCATCACGCGCACGTCGAGGCGGTCGCGGAGCACCCAGTCGGCGAGCCGGCCGGCGTCCGTTCCCCAGACCGGCTGGAAGACGACGGTCGCCTCCGACGGATGCCGACGGAGCGTCGCCCGGGCGTAGAGGTAGTCCTTGCGGTCTTGGATCACGAACTTGACGACGTCCTCCCGGCGCAGCCGAGGAAGGTTCGACCACCGGTTCCGGGCCTCCATCCGCGAGGAGGGGCACTTCACGTCCACGCTCAGGATCACGTTCGGGATCCCGAGGTACGGAGCGACGTCGAGCGACCCCCCCGTCTCGATGACCGTGGTCACACCCTTCTGCGAGAGGCGCCGGACGAACTCGGGGGAGTCGCGCTGCAGGAGCGGCTCCCCGCCGGTCAGGCAGACGTTCCGGGTGCGGTTCCGGGCGACCTCGCGGAGGAGGGAGGGGATCGATCGCTCCACGCCCGGGCCGAACGAGTAGGTCGTGTCGCACCACGCGCAGCGCAAGTTGCAGCGGGCGGTCCGAACAAAGGTGGTGCGCACGCCGGTGAGCGGACCCTCCCCCTGGACGGAGTGGAAGACCTCGATGATCCGCATCCCCCGTGGGAGCGGAGGCCCCGAGAAAAGTCATTCCCCCCGGTCCCCGGCGCGCGGTCCGAACGCACCGTCAAATACGGTGCCCGCGTCGTTGCCGCGGCATGGACCTCTCCCGGGCGAGGCACTGGCAGGACGCCTGGGCGAGCGCGGGCGTCGCGACGGCGCGCCGGGTCTCGGGCCACGGGAAGTTCTACGCGCTGGTCGCCTACCCGGGGACCAGCGGGTTCCTCCACGTCGGCCACCTTCGGCAGTACGCGTACGCCGATGCCCTCCACCGGTACCACCGCATGCTCGGGGAGGAGGTGTTCTTCCCGTTCGGGACCCATGCCTCGGGACTCCCCGCCGTCGCGTGGGCGCAGAAGGTCCAGGACCGGGACCCGGCGACGATCGCCCAGCTCGAGGACGAGGGGGTTCCCGCGTCGGAGTGGCCCCGCCTCGAGGCGCCCGAGGAGGCCGCCCGGTTCCTGGGGGGGTCGTACCGGCGGGTCCTGCGCTCGATGGGCGTGCTGGTCGACCCGACCACGTACCTGACCACGATCGACGACGACTACCGGGCGTTCATCCGGTGGCAGTTCCGGGCGCTTCGGGAGGCGGGCGGCCTCGTCCAGGGGACCCACTTCGCTTCCGTCTGCCCAGTCTGCGGCCCCGTCGCCGTCGACGCCGCCGAGACCGACCTGGCGACCGGGGGGGACGCCGAGATCGTCCGGTTCGTCACGGTCCCGTTCCGGCTCGACGACGGCCGGATCCTGCTCGCGGCGACCCTGCGGCCCGAAACGGTCTACGGCGTCACCAACCTCTGGCTCCCGCCCCACGGGTCACTGGTCGTCTGGCACCACGGGGACACGTCGTACCTCGTCGGACGGCCCGGGGCGGAGCGCCTCGTCGAGCAGCACGGAGGCCGGATCGGGCACGAGGTCCCGGTCGGCGAGCTCCTCGGTCGGGAGGCGAACCCGCCGGTCCGCTCAGGGTCCGTTCCGATCCTGGCGAGCCCTATCGTCGACCCGGAGATCGGCACGGGGGTCGTGATGAGCGTCCCCGCCCACGCCCCGGCGGACCTGGCGGCGCTGACCGAGGTCACCCCCGACGTGCGGGCCCGCTTGGGACTCCATCCCGTGCTCCTCGGCCTCGACGCGGAGCCCCCGCTCTCCCCGTCCGACGCGGCGCTCGCCCAGGGGCCCGGGACCCCGGCAGAACGGGCGCTGCGCGCCACGGGAGCGCGAGGCCTCTCCGACCGGGAAGCGGTCGACGTGGCGACCGAGCGACTGTACCGGCTCGAGTTCGTCCGCGGCCGCATGACGATCCCCGAGATGGCCGGCGTCCGGGTCCGGGAGGCGCGCGAGCAGGTCACCCAGCAGCTCGCCTCCCAGGGCTCGAGCTTCATGCTGCAGGAGTTCTCCGTACCGGTCCGTTGCCGCAACGGGCACACGGTCGTCATCCGGCGGGTGCCGGACCAGTGGTTCCTCCACTACGGGGACCCGGCCTGGAAGGCGGAGACCCGCGCGTTGCTGCCCCGCCTGACGACGTCGCCCGCGGAGTACGGCGAGGAGCTCCCCTCGATCCTCGACTGGTTCGACGACCGGCCCTGCATCCGGAAGGGACGGTGGCTCGGCTCGCCGTTCCCGTTCGACCCGGAGTGGGTGATCGAGCCGATCGCGGACTCGACGTTCTACACGGCGTACTTCATCGTCCGTCGGATGGTCGCGGACGGTCGGATCCCTCCGACCGCCCTGACGGACGCGTTCTTCGACCGCGTCTTCCGGGGGCGGGGCCCGGGGGAGCCGAGCCTCGACCGCGCGGTCCAGGAGGAGGCGCGGGCCGAGTTCCTCTACTGGTACCCCGTCGACTTCAACATCGGCGGGAAGGAGCACAAGCGGGTGCACTTCCCGGTCTACCTCTATACGCACGCCAAGCTGCTCCCGCCCGAGCTCGGCCCCCGGGGGATCTTCGTCACGCACTGGATCACGGGCGCCGCGGGCGCGAAGCTCTCGAAGAAGGAGATCTCGAAGAAAGGCCGGGGGATCCCCCCGATCGCGTCGGCGCTCGACGAGTGGGGCCCGGACGCCCTCCGGCTCTACCATCTGATCGCCGCCTCCCCTTCGCAGGACACGGAGTGGAACGCGGAGCTGGTCGCGACGGCGGTGGAGCGCCTCGCCGAGGTCGAACGGCTCGTCCGCGCGGCGTCGGGCGACGGGGAGGGACCGCCGGGACTCGACGCCTGGCTCTTCTCCGAGATGCACGGGCAGATCGCCCGGATCCGGACCGCCTACGACGGGCTCGACGTCCGGGCGGCGGCGGAGGCGACGTGCATCGCGATCCCGACCCTCCTCAAGCGCTACTACACCCGCGGCGGGGCGCCCGGCCGCGCCACCGCGGCCGTCGCGGCAGCGTGGGTCCGCCTACTGTCTCCAATCGCCCCGCACCTCGCGGAGGAGCTCGGCAGCACCGCCTCCGGCGGACTCGTGGCGACCTCCCCGTTCCCCTCCCCCGCGGAGTTCCCCCGCTCTCCCGACGCGGAAGTGCGCGAACAGTATCTCGCCCGGGTCGAGGAGGACCTGCGCGCGATCGTCCGTCTCTCGACCGACCGGAAGGAGCCGCCTCCGACCGAGGCGGTCTTCTTCGTCGCGGCGCCGTGGAAGGGCGAGGTCGAGGCGTGGATGCGAGAGGCGGTCGCCGCCGGGGATTCGATCCCGGTCCGGGCGGTGATGGAGCGCGCGACCCGCCACCCCGAGATCGCCGCGTTCCGCGCAGAGGTGCCGAAGTACGTCCAGCGGATCGCCCCCCTCCTCCGCTCGGAGACCGCGACGGCGACCCCCCCGGACGAGGCGAGCCTGCTGCGGTCGGCCGAAGGGTACCTGGCCCGGCGGTTCGGGTTCTCGACCGTCCTCGTGGTCCTGGAAGGGGAGGCCGCGCCGCACGACCCGCTGAATCGCCGCGAGCGCTCCCGCCCCGGTCGGCCAGCGTTCTATCTCCGGCGGCACGACGGCGGGTAGGCTCCCGAGGTCCGGGCGGCCCCGGCGGATCTATCGGGTCCGTTCCGCGGAACGCGGACGAGCGCGCTTTGCGAAGTTGAGGTGCATGCGGGAGGGGGTCGGGTGGCGGCTCACCGCCCGGTACTTCGCCGACTTCTTGTCGGAGTAGCTGCGCCGGATCGGACCGGAGACCTCGAAGTAGATCAGCTGCCCGACGGGCATTCCGGCGTAGACGCGGACCGGGAGCTTGACGCTCATCTCGAGCGTCCAGTAGTTGCAGAACCCCTCGTCGCCCTTGCCGGCGGTCGAGTGGATATCGATGCCGAGCCGGCCGACGCTCGACTTTCCCTCGAGGAACGGGACGTACCCGTGGGTCTCCGTGTACTCCTCGGTGACCCCGAGGTACAGCTGGCCCGGGACCAGCACGAACCCGTCCGCAGGGATGCGGAACTCCCGGACCGCGTTCGGTCGGCGCGCATCGAGCGCCCCGCCCCGATAGACCGCGAGGTACGGTCCGAGGTGGACGTCGTAGGAGTTCGTGCCGAGGCAGTCGTCCCGGAACGGTCGGATGACGATCCGGCCCGACTCCATCGCCCGCCGGATCGCCACGTCCGATAGGATCATTCGAGCGGGCGCGCCGAGCCGGCCGCGCTATTTAACGGACGGGCGGCCCGGACCGGCCTCCGAGAGGACGATCGCCGCGTACCCGACGACGTCGCGCATCCGCGCGGCCTCCCCGGAGTGCCCCCAGCGCAGCAGCTCGGCGCGTCGGGGCCGCCCCGCGAGGACGGAGAGGAGGACGGTCGTCGGCGCGATCCCGCACATCGAGATCTCTTCCCGAGCGACCGTGTCGTAGAGCGTCCGCGCGTCGCCCCCCAGGATCGCGTCGATCGCCATACGGTCGAGGCGTTCCGCCGTGGCCGCGGGAATGTAGTGGGAGAAGTCGGTCGACGCGAGGAGGAGGACGTCGCGTCCCTCGATCGCCCGCCGCACGACCTCCGCGACCCGCTCGAGGCGGGCGAACGAGTCGAAAGCGATCTCGAGCGGGACGACCCGAGGCTTCGGGAGGACGTACTCGAGGAACGGCAGCTGCACCTCGATCGAGTGCTCGAGCGCATGCGCCTCCTCGTCGACCCCAAGCGGGGGCTGGGAGAGGGCGCGCACGAGATCGTCGTCGATGGCCGTGGGTCCGATCGGAGTCTCCCACGCCCGTCCCGAGAGCGCCGCTCCGCGGCTCCGGCCGTGATGGTCGACGCCCAGGACGAGCACGCTCGCGGGGGGTCGCTCCGCCGCGATGCGGGCGTAGGCGTGGGCCGCGATCGGTCCGGAGAACGGGTAGCCGGCGTGCGGGACGACAGCCGCGAGGAGCCGACGATCCGCGGTGCGGGTGCGCGTCGGGAGGTGACCCGGGCCGCGGGGGTCGGTGAAGCACGCTTCGACCTCCCGGGCGAGGGCCGCCCCGTCGGCGGAGTAGAACTGGCCGGCGACCGCCGGGGGTCGGAGCGCGCTCGGCATCCCCGTCAGGCCGCCGACAGTTCGCGGACCAGCGCCTGCGCTTCGCTCTCGTCGATCCGCGTCCGCTCCCGGGGGTGGAACGGGTTCGGCTCCCCGTACCGCGGGATGACGTGGAAGTGGACGTGGAACACCACCTGCCCCGCGAACGCCCCCGCGTTGAGCGCCACGTTGTAGTCGCGGGTCAACCGTTCGGAGCGGCGGCACATCTCATCGAGGGTCCGGATAAGCGCGGTCTGGTCCTCGAACGGCAGGTCCGTGAGCCGGGCCCCGTGCCGCTTCGAGATCACGAGGAGGTGGCCGCGGGTGAACGGGAACAGGTCGAGGAAGGCGACGGTCGTCGCGTCCTCGTAGACGATGTAGGCGGGGGCCCGGCGCGCGACGATGTCGCAGAAGATGCACGGGTCGTCCGCCAAGGAATCCCCTTCGGACGCCGCGAGGGCCGCCCAGAATAAACTCTTGCCCACCGTTCTCCGACAGTGGACCTCATTAGACCCGCCCCGCTCCGGCCCCCGAATGGTCGCGCGCGAGGCGGTCGCCATCGCTCTCGCAGTGCTCGCGCTCACGGCGATGGGCGCCGGAGCGTTGCGCCCCGGCCCCACTCCCACGGCGAACGTCGAGAAGGTACCCTCTCGGCTCGTGACCGACCAGATGCCGGTCCGCCCGGGGGAGAGCGCGGTCGCGCTCCCCGGGTCCGCGGTGGTCCGGCTTTCGTTCACCCTCGCGTTCGAGAACGCGAGCCGACTCGACGGCATGCTCGGGGGGCTCTCGAACCCGTCCTCTCCGCTCTACCGCGCCTACCTGACCCCGTCCCAGTTCCGCACCGAGTTCTCTCCGACCGCGGCCGCCGTCGACCAGGTCGAGTCCGCGCTCGATAGGGTCGGAGCGACCGACCTCTCCGTGGCCCCCGGACGCCTGGCGATCCAAGCGGACCTGACCGCCTCCAGCGTGCGATCGCTCCTCGGAGTCGAGCTCGTCTCGGTCACCGGCCCGGTGGGCGCCGCGCTGTACACGTCCGTCGGCACGGCGCGGCTCGCCGACTCGCTCGCCGGCCTCGTGACCGGGGTCGGCGGGCTCTCCGACCTCGGCAACGCCCGCGCGGCGCTGACCGCGCGCGACGGGCCTCCCCGTCCCGTGGGCCAGTTCGTCGTCGAGCGGGGAACGTCGAACCAGTGGGACGTCGGATCGGACTTCGCCCAGGCGCTGGGCGCGACCGCGCTCTGGCCCGGCTCCAACACCACGGACGCGACCTACCCGTCCGACGTCGCGATCGCCACCCTCCTCGCGAGCTCCTACAACAGCACCTACGACCACGGGGCCGGGGTCAATCTGCCCCCGTTCGACCCGGCGGTCGTGAACGCCTACTTCAACGCGACGCTCGGTCCGGGCTGGCCGACCCCGACCGTCACCGGCGTACCGGTGACGGTCGACTCGATCACTCCCCCCGCGCCGGGGTCGCTGCACGGCCTGAACGACACCTCCTCCGACGAGTTCGAGAACTCGCTCGATCTCGAGATGGCGGGCAGCCTCGCGCCGGGCGCGGCGCTCTACAACTTCTACTTCCCCGGGAGCCTGATGTCAGATTTCGGGCTGAGCACGGGGGACATCGCCGACGACTTCGCCCTCGACCTTTCCGACGCCCTCGCCTACGACTACGCTCCGGACCACCTCGCGGTCGTCTCCGGGTCGTTCGGCCTCGCCGAGCAGAACGACTCGCTCTGGGACTCCGGCCTCGAGGAGGCGGCAGCCCTCGGCGTGACGGTCGTCTGCGCGAGCGGCGACCAGGGCGACGCCCCCGCGCTGCTGACCGACCGGGGCAATCCGTGGCCGACGTGGCCGGCGACGGCCGCGTTCGCGGACACCGGGGTGATCTCGGTCGGGGGGACGACCGTCACGCTCGCCGGGACGCCGACGTCGACCGCCACCCCTCAGTCGATCAACGTCTCGTTCGACTCGAGCGTGACCGGCGTGTCGAGCGCGACGGCCTGGTACGATCCGAGCAGCCCCGGCGACTACGCCGGAAGCGAGGGCGGCGCGAGCGTCGTCTTCCCCGAGCCCTCCTGGCAGTTCCACTCGGCCGCCCAACCGCCGATCGTGAACGCCACGGAGCGGCAGGGCAGCTACTTCGCCGGCCGCGCCGGCCCGGACCTCGCCCTCCCCGCGAACAACACCGTGGCGTTCGTCTTCGCCAACGCCACCGGCACGATCTATCTCGACGTCCTCGGCGGGACGAGCGTCGCGGCCCCGGTGTTCGCCGGGCTGGTTGCGGACATCGTCGCGGTGGACGGCGCCCGCGCCCACGCGTTCGAGCCGCTCGGCTTCCTCGACCCCGCGCTGTACCGCATCGCGAGCTACTACGCCTCGGCCGCGGTGAGGAACTCGAGCGAGGAGGCGACGAACCCGTTCCTGGACGTCGTGACGGGGGCGAACTACGTCTTCTCCGCGGCCCCGGGGTGGGACCCGATCACCGGTTGGGGGGAACCGACGGCGTCGAAGCTGCTGGTCGCCGTGAACGACCCGAACGCGACGGGGTACGTCTACACGGGCCCGACGCCGACGCTCCCGCCGAAGCCGCCGGCGCCGTTCCTCACGGCGGAGACGGAGTACTTCCTGATCGCGATCGGCGCGCTCGTCGCGATCGCGCTCGTCATCGTTGCCGCGCGACCGAGCCGCGGGCCGTCGGTGGCGCCGCCTCCGCGCATCAACCCCGTGGACGACCTGTTCCCGCCCTCGCCGCCGGTGTCGGCGCCGGGCTCCGGCATGGTGTTCGCCTGTCCGTACTGCGGCGGAGAACGACCGGCCGAGCCCGTGCGGTGCCCGCACTGCGGGCAGCTCTAGGCTTAGGACGCGGTCGGCGGGAGCGGTGCGACCGGGGCCTCCGGGGGTGCGCCGTCCCCGGGGTCGGTGGTGGGCTCCGCGGTCGGAGCGGCTCCGGCCGGGACCTCCAGCGTCGTGGGCGGCGCCCCCGGGGGGACCCCGAGCTTCTGCTCGAGGAACCGGCGGATCTCCTCGGGGCGGGTCGAGGCGATCCCGAAGTACTCGGCGAACCGTCGGGTGGTGGTGAGCTCGAGCGTCGACCCCTTCGGCTCCGTGCGGACGAGGCCGATGCCGCGCAGGTGCTGGACCTCCTCGTAGGCGACGTCCCCGATCATCCGCACGAGGACGCTCTGCAGGAGCGGTTGGTGGTAGGCGATGAGCGTGAGGGCCTTCACCGTGCGCGGCGCCATCTCCACGGGGGTCACGGAGTGGACGGCCGGAACGTACGGCTCCTGGAGCTGCAGCGCGTAGCGGTCGCCGACCCGCCGGACCTCGAGCGCCGACTGCCGGTTCTCGTACGTCCGCTCGAGCGTCCGGACCGCCTGCTGGACGGGCCGGAAGTCGCTCACTCCGAGCGCCGCGGTGATCTCCTTCACGCTGAGCGGCTTGCCGGAAGCGAACAGGATCGCCTCGACCCGCAGGACCAGATCGTCGAGCTTGCTCGGCATCCTACGCCTCCGGCGCGATCGGAGCGCGAGCCGCGACGCACCGCCGGACCAGCACGGGCGACGCGCCGAGCGTCTCCTGCGAGAGCTCGACCGACCGCTCGCGCGCGAGGAAGAGGGCCGCGAGGAAGATCGCGACCAGGCGGTCCCGGCCGGAGAGCGGGTTCCAGAGGTCGAGGAGGGAGAACGGCTCTCCGATCGGATGCCGCAGCGCCGCCTCCCAGGTGTCCTCGAGGTCCCGCTCGGGGATGTCCCCGTGCACGAGGACCTCGGGGGGGGCGCGCTGCTCCTCGCGGAGGCGTTCGCGCAGCTCCTGGATCCGCAGGGACCGACGCGCATCGACCTCCGCCTCTCCGAACGCGCGCACGAGCTCGAGCAGCGACACGGGCCGGGTCTCGGGATGGCGGACCATGCCGAGCAGCGGAGGAGGGTCGGCCGTTCCGAGGACCGCCGTCGTGACGTCGACCGCCTCGGGGGTCTCCAGCATCGGCAGGTAGCCGTCGTCCATCCCGGCCGCCGCCGCGTCGTCCGCCCCGGAGGCCGGCTCCGGCGACTCGCGGTTGCGCAGCACTTCGACCGACTGCAGGTAGAGGATGCTCCAGGCCATGTAGACGAGACGGCCGGCGATGGCGAAGTTGACCGCGCCGTCCTCGCGGACCCGGTCGAGGTACGCCTGCGTGAACTTCACGAGGTCGATCTCCCACGGGTCGAACTCCTCGTCCATGACGAGCTCGAAGAGGAGCGCCGTCGCCTTCTGGAACGGGTCGGAGATGACGAGATGGACCCCTTCCTTGAGATTCTCGACGAGGACGAGGTACCGCTCGAGGATCGCCGACGTGTCCGTCCCCTCCCCCAGGAGGGACCGGTGGAAGACGAGGTACCGGAGGACCTTCTCGGCGGCGTCGCGCGAGACGGCGGGGGCGTTCACCAGCTCCCGGGCCTCCTGGCCGCTGATCGTCATCGCGCCTCCACGGGCGCCGGGGCCTCGGGGGCCTGCGCGTTCTCCCGGCTCTCGACGTCCTGGATGTCGTCGAGCTGGATGCCGACGACGCGGGAGCAGCCGTCGCCCCGCATCGTGACGCCGTAGAGGTGGTGGGCGAACTTGAGCGTCACCTTGCGCAGCGAGATCACCACGAACTGGGCGCGCTCCGCGTTGCGCCGCAGTAGGCGGCCGACGTACTCGGCGTTGAGCCCGTCCAGCGACATATCGACCTCGTCGAACACGTAGAGCGGGCTCGGGTCGTAGCGCTGGAGCGAGAAGATGAACGCGAGGCTTGCGAGGGATTTCTCGCCTCCCGAGAGCTGCTCGAGCCGCGCGACCGTCTTGCCGACCGGCCGCGCCTTGATCAGGAGGCCCCCGGCGAGCGGGTCGTCCGGGTTCTCCAGGGAGATCTCCCCTTCGCCGCCCGCCGACAGCTCGCCGTAGATCTCGCGGAAGTGGGTGTTGACCTGGGTCACGACCTCACCGACCTTCTCCCGCTTCTTCTTCTCGATCTCGGCGACGAGCGCGACCAGCTCTGCCTTCTCCGTGGCGAGCCGCTGGACCTCGGTGGAGAACTCGTCGAGGCGACCCTTCTCGGCGTCGTACTCCTCGACGGCGCGCTGGTTCACGTCCCCCATCGACGCGAGCTGCTGCTCGACCGCGGCGACCTTCCGCTTGAGCTCCTCGACCGACATCGGCTTCTCGTCGGCCTCGGGCTCGGGGAACTGCTGGAGCGCGACGTCGAGCTCCTTCAGGCGTGCCTCGGACTGCGCGAGCCGGGTCTCCTCCTGGGTCAGCATCCCGTTCCGGGTCTCGAGGCTCCCCTGGACCTTCGCGAGCTGCGCGGCGACGGACACGAACTCGGTGTCGAGCCCGCGCTTCTGGTCGGCCTGGGCGCGGACCGCCTGGTCCTGCCGCGCCTCGACCGACTTGAGGGTCGCGAGCGCCTCGGACGCTTCGCGGACGAGCTTCTCGGTCTGCGCGACCTCCTTCTTCTTGGCGGCGAGCTCGCCGCGGGCCTTCTCGATCTCCCCGCGGCGGCCTTCGATCTGCGCGACGAGGGCGGCGATCGACGCGCGGGCCGACTCGAGCTCCCCGTTCGCGCGGAGGCGCTCCTCCTGCGTCTTCGTCGCCTGCTCCTGGAGGATCTTGAGCCGTCCCGAAATGGCGTTCGGAAGCTGGGCGAGGTACTGCTCCTGCGCCTGCTGGATCGACGTCTTGAGCTCGGCGAGCGCCTGGCCGACGGTCTCGAGGGTCCGCTCGGCCCTCTCGAGCTCGCTCGCGGCGCGGCTCCGGTCCTTCTCGGAGCGCGCGATCCGGTCGCGGGCCCCGCTCAGGCGCTCGCGGGCCGCCTTCAGGTCCTTCTCGATCTGCTCGAGGTTGGATTGGTTCGCCTGATCCTTGATCGACCGGCCCGACAGCTCCTCGGCGAGGAGACGGAGCCGGTCCGCGACCTTGCCAAGCTCCTGCCGGCCCGCGGTCTCGGCGGCGCTCTTCTGCCGAAGCTCGTCGGCGAGCCGCTTCAGTTCGACCGCGCTGTCCGAGCCTCGGCCCTGGCCGTTCGGGTCGAGATACCCTCCCGAGATCGCGCCGGTCGCCTCGATCAGGTCCCCCGAGAGGGTGACGAGGCGGACCCCCCCCATCTGGGCGCGGGCGTGAGCGAGGTCGTCCATGACGATCGTCTCGCCGAAGACGTACCAGAACGCCGGTCGGAGCGCCTCGTCGAACTGGACGAGGTCGATGGCGAACCCGACCGCTCCGTCCGACTTCGCCACGACCATCGACTTGCCGTGGGGGCGGCCGGGAAGCATCTTGCTGAGCGGCAGGAACGTGGCGCGCCCCCGCTTCTCCTCCCGGAGAAGGCGAATGCACGCCTCGGCGACCTGGTCGGTATCGACGACGATCGCCTGGAGACGGCTCCCTCCGGCGACCTGGAGCGCCGTCCGCACCTTCGGGTCGATCTCGGCGAGTTCCTCGAGCGTGCCGCGGATCCCGGGGATCTTCCCGAGGTTGCGCTGCGAGAGGACGAAATCGACGGCGGCGAGGGCGTTGGGCTTGGCCCCCGACTCGGTCCGGGCCTTGAGCCGGGCATCGAGCGTCAGGTACCGGCGGTTGAGCTCGAGGACTTCCTGGCTCAACCGGTCCGTCTCGGCGGTGAGGCTCTTCTCCTTCGTCTTGAGGGCGAACAGCTCCTTCTGGAGGTCACCGGTGGAGGGGCCTCCCCCTTTCCCGGGGGCGCTCCCCTTCGCGCGGAGCTCGAGGTCCTTCACCTCGACCTCCCGTTCGCGGAGGTCCTCCTCCGCCTGCGCCTTCGACCGTTCGGCGGCCTGGAGCGAGGCGGCCGCGACCTCGCGGGCGCGGACCCCCTCCTCCCATGCCTTCTGACGGCTCTCCTGCTGCCGGGCGAGCTCGAGCTGCTGCTTGCGTGCGCCGGCGAGCTTCTCCTGCGACTTCCCGGGGCCGGAGGTCGCCGACTGCATTTCGCGCGCCTCGTCGGCGGCGGTCTTCTCGAGCCCCTTCAGCTCCTCCGCGAGCGCGGTCTCCCGGGCGGCCAGCCCCGCGCGCTGCTTCTCATCGGCGGCGAGCGCCTTCGAAAGCTCGTCGACCTGCGCGGTGATCGCCCCGAGCGACTCCTTGAGATTGGAGAGGTTCTGCTCGGCCCGGGCGTGGGCGAGCTTCTTCTCGTCGAGCTCCTGCTTGAACTTCACGGCGGCAGCGCCGCCGGCGTCGGCGATCTCCTGGTCGAGACGATCGATCGACGCCTTCAGCTCGTCCCGCTTCGCGGTGAGCTTCGTCCGCTCCGCCTCGAGACGTTCGAGCTCGGTGCGGACGGTGGCGACCTGCTTGCGGCACGTCTCGACCTCCTGTTCCGCCAGGCGGTGGCCGGCGCGGGCGAGCCGGGCCTCCGACCGGCGCTTGTCGTCGAGCAGTTGCTTGTACTGGATCGCCTGGAGCCGCTGGCCTTCCAGGGCCGAGAGGCGGCCCTTGATCTCGGAGAGGAGCGTCTGGATGCGGTCCAGGTTCTGGTCGAGGTCGGTCCTCTTCGCCCCGGCCCGGTCGAGCTCCTCGTCGTACTGGCTGATCCCGGCGAGCCGCTCCAGCAGCCCCCGACGGGGGATCGGTCCCATCGTGACGACCTTGTTGACGTCCCCCTGCTGAACGAGATTGTAGCCGTCGCCCGAGAGGCGGGCGTGGGAGAGCAGCGTATCGATCTCGGTCTGGGTGGAGCGCTTCCCGTTGACGTAGAAGTAGGAGTAGTAGCCGTCCGCGTTCCCGGGGGCGAGCTTGACGTACCGGGTGACCTCCACCTCCCCGGCCTCGACCGGCAGCAGGTGGTCGGAGTTGTCGAAGACGAGCGACACCTCGCACTCGGTCGCCGCCTTCTTCGAGGAGCCGCCGTTGAAGAAGAGGTGGGTCAGCCGTTCGGCGCGGAGCGCCTTCGAGCTCGTCGGACCGAGGACGAAGAGGATCGCGTCCGAGATGTTCGATTTCCCCATCCCGTTCGGGCCCGCGACCCCCGTGAACCCGGCCTGGAACGGGATCTCGGTCGCGCCGGAGAACGACTTGAAGTTGCGCAGTTTGAGGCGCTTTAGGTACATCGAGCGCTCCTCCCCGACTCGCAATCCGTCGCCGACTAACGCCCGTTTGTCGGACGGTTGTCAGCAGGTCCGCCCGAGCCCTGTCAGCCATATTTATAACCATTCGGTCCAAGGGCAGCATCGTTCGTTCTGGCGGGTGCAGAATCGGAGATGCGGCCCGGGCCGGAGCCTGGACCCCTCTGATCGCTTCTGCGTTAGGGCCCCCTCGACCCTCTCGTATTCCAGAGCCTCCCGGACCCGTGCGTCGAAGCAGCGAACCTGCCTCTCTCTGGGGAGGGATCCGTTCGGAGGCTACTGCCGTTGGGGACTGGTGAGATCGAAGTACAGCTCCGCGAAGGTCCGGGACAGGTCGAGAAAGACTCCGCGGAGGTCGCTGATCGTTTGGGAGGCGTGCGGGGTCGCCATCGACTCGACCGCGGCGAGCTCCTCCAGCAGGTAGGCGCGGACGCAGCGGGCCGAGCAGAACGAGCGGTCGCCCACGAGAAACTCGATCGACTCGGGAGACCCGACGATCACCACCACCGTACTGCCCCCCGCGAGGCGGGTCCCGCACCGACATCGGCCGGAGCCGGTCGCGGCCTTCTCCTGGAGGCGTACGGAAGGTCCGAGGATGCGCTTCGAGCCCGTCGCGGGCGTGTTGCCCATCATATCCCCCACTGGAATAGAGTCCGGTCAGTATAGAATAACATGCCGGTGGTCTCCCCGTACGCCGAAGGGCGACCGGTGGAACTGCGCTCCCCCCCGGGCCCCCTCGGGGACATGGGCCGACTCACCGGGTCGTGCGCCCGAGGGAGCCCGAGCGAACCCGCGCGATCGTGCTCGGCGCCGACGCGCCGGCCGAGGGGGCCGCCCCGAGCGCCGGACGGAACGATATCTGGACGGAGGAGGGTGCCCCGCGAACCCGCAACGTCGTGGGGGTTCCCGAGTGCCGATACCCATACTCGCCTCCGATATGGTACTGGTAGGTCCCGTTCGGCTCCAGGAACTCGAGGGTGGAGGTGTTCGACGCGATCGTCTGATTGCCGATCCGCACGGTCCACTCCGTTCCCGAAGGCAACCCGGCCTCGGAGAACGTGACGGCGAACTCGTGGGGGAAGAACTGGGGGTAGACCGGGACACCGGTGCCGTCGATCGTGACGGAACCGCTCGACACGACCGCGTAGCCGTTCACGGCACGGATCGTGTACGGATACGTCCCGTTCGGAACGTGGACGGTGTGTCGGTGGCCGGTGCCCGAAAGGACCTTTCCGTCGATGTCGATCCTCCACTCGGTCGGCCGTTTCAGGCCGGTCTCGGTGAAGGTGATGGCGTAGCGGGTCGGAGCGAACGTCCGGTTGAGGGAAACTACCCTGCCGCCGAGCGTGACGAGCCCCGTCCGATGATGGACCGAGTAGCCCGCGATCGGCGAGATCGAGTAGGTGTACACGCCGGGGGTCAGGTCGGAGAACCGGATCGTCCGGCTGCTCGAGCAGGTGACCGACGGCGCGGCGAGCCCGACACACCATTCGGTCGCGAGGGGGAGTCCGGTCTGATGGAAGACGATGGAGGGGGTCGACCCTACCGCGAGGTCAAACGACAGCGTGACCGGCTCTCCCGACACGACGTAGACACCGGTCGCCGGAGCGCCGACGACCCGGTACCCGGACGTGAGGCTCTGGACGACGTACCGATACGTCCCGTTGGACGCCAGAAAACTCTGCTCCGTGGTCGTGTTCACGCACCCGGTGCAGGGGCCCGGGAACGGAAGCCCCGAGATCTCGCCGATCGTTACCTTCCAGCCCGCCGACCCCGTGGCCCCACCCATATCGAACACGACCGAGTAGGCCGCCTGTGCGAACACGGCGGGCGACTCCAGAACGTCCGCCCCCGCGACCGTGACGTTGCCGTTCGGGGCGACACCGGTCCGGTGGTACCCCGCGACGGGGGCCATCGAGTAAGCATACGTTCCGTTCGGCAGCCCGAAGCTCAGGGTCCCCGGACCGGTCTCGGTCTGCCCGTCGAGGGTCACAGCCCACGGCGTGTCGGTCGGAAGCCCCGTCTCGGGGAAGTCGATCGAGTGCCGAGGGGTCCCGGGGCCCCGAACGAAGGCGATCGTACCGCCCTGATACTGCGTGGCGACCGCCGTGCCGGAGACGGGGTCGACGACGAGCTCGCCGGCGAGGTAGAACGGATTCGCGACCTGGTAAGAGGCGATCACGGTTCCGGCGGTCGTCAGTTCGCTGACGTTGTCTCCCACCGTGTAAAGGAGACCGCTTTGAGAGTCGAACGCGAGCGACTCCGCCCCTCCCGTGACGTTGAAATCCGAGAGCACGGCGCCCGTGGAGGCGTTCAAGGCATAGACCGTGCTATCCACCGAGGCGAACACCATGCCCGCGGTCGGGTCGTAGGCGAGTCGATCGTTGCCGTACGCCTGTCCCGCCTGGAGGAGAGTAGTGGCGACGACCTCCCCATCCGCGAGATCGACGACGTCCACGGCGGCCTCGAGTCCGCTCGGAGGGGTTTCGATAAACTCGTTCACGGTGACGAAGGCGAGCCCGGGCGGCACGTAGAGCACCGAGCCGACGGCCGACGTCGAGCTGATGGGGATGCTGGAGAGCACGGCGAGCGACGACGGGTCGACTTCGAGCAGCAGAAGGCCGCGAGCCGAGGCGGTCGCAAACACGAGAATCGCTCCCGTGGTCGTATCGACCGACAGGCCCCAGGCCTGGATCGATTGGGGCTCGTCGGGAAGGGGGAGGGGTTGAGAGCCGACCGGCTGCCCCGAGCGCGAATAGGCACTGAGGAGGGAGGTCGAGTTCAGCCCCCCGCACCGGTTGGGGCCTTCTCCGCTCCACGTTCCGCAGAGAGATAGGTCGTAGACCTCTCCGTTGAGGGAGTCGAAGGCGACCGACTGCGTCACCCCCGGGGGGAGAGACCACGACCGTTCGACATGATCCGACGGAAGCTGGATCGCGACCATCGTCTCGTTCGGGCATCCGTACGCCCCGACGCTTCCCGAATCCACCGCCGTACCGCAGTAGCTGCCCTCCACCGCGAAGACGGTGCCCGTGGTCGGGTCGACCGCGGCGCCGAGGATCGCCACTCCGACCGGAATCCCGGCCAACAGGCGCACCGGCGCCTCCTCGATGCCCTGCAGGGCGGAGGCGCTGCCTTCGGTCAGGTACGCGACGCCGTTCTCGGGGTCGTACGCCCCGGGCCCGGTGCGAGCGGTGGAGAAGTTGCCCACCTCCGCGCGGCTCGTCAGATTCTCCACGAGGGTCCGGCCGCCCAATCCCTCCTGCTCCATCGATACGATCACATCTGTCCCCGGGCCGGGAAACGGCGTCAGCCAGGCGGGGTCGTAGTACGGGGCGCCCGGAGCCGCGGCGTGAGAGCGCGCCGTCCAATTGAGAAGAGCCACCGTCCGGTTGGCGGGGAAGTCGAGCCGAAGGAGCGACGCGACCAGCACGCCCTGCCCGGACGCGGGGTCGAACCGTTCACCGGCCGCGATCACCGCCCCCAAGCCGGGGTCGTAGGCGATCGGGATCCCTACGCTGGCGGAGGTGAGGAAGGGCACCGCGATCTCCCCGTCGAGCGACCCCAGGCCGGGGTCGATCACCGCTACGTTCCAGTCGAAGGGGTTCAGGTTCGGGCCGAGCACGACGTAGACCTGGTCCGAAGCGGCGTCGAACGCGAGCGGCTCTCCGAAGCCCAGCTGACCGATTCCTTCGGTGGAAACGACCGGCACCGTGGAGACGAAAGTATTCGACTCGTCATTGAAGACGTCGAGCACCAGCAGGTTGGTGACGCTCGCGTTTGTGCTCCGGCACCCGTACACGAGGGCGAACAGTTCGTGATCTACGAACCCGGCGCCGAGCGCTGCGGGGATCGGCTCGAGGCCCGCGCAGTCCGGCCCGGTGATGACGTCGGGGAGCGTCATCGAAACGTTCACCGCCCCCGTCACGGGGTCGAGCCCCTGCAGCGTCCCGTTCTCG